>Scooby_p2__coassemble_12110_pt1 | contig 1985 bp, 4 predicted proteins | sample Scooby_p2__metabat2_high_PE_030 | metagenome-assembled genome bin Scooby_p2 | reverse complement strand
TTTCCTGCAAGAGTTCTCAAAGCCTCTTGCAGTAAACACAGCGGGGCAGGCCTCCATACAGGGTGGTTTGAGCCACACACGTGTAGCCCAGCTTCTCCATGCTACGTCGGGAGGGTGCATTGTTAGGATGAACCGTGGCCATCAAGAATTTCGTGTCCTTTCTGATGCGGAGGAAGCATGCGGCATAATCCATCAGCCGGCTTTGCAGCGAATGACCGCGATAGGCCGGGAGCGTGGCAGCTATATCTACATGCATCACCCGATGCCACTCGCTGCGAGGAATCTCTGCATACGGGGCCAGACTTTCCTCCTCCGTTTCCGGTTCAACCAATACACATACCGCTGCCAGCTCACCAGTCGGCTCATCGACCGGTTCATCGCTCAGTTCATTAGTCAGCTCACCAGTCGGCTCATCGCTCAGTTCACCGCTCAGTTCACTGGTCAGCTCATCAGTCGGCTCATTAGTCAGTTTATCGCTCAGTTTACTGGTCAGCGTGCGGGCTTCAAAAACAAGGGTGGATTGCAAACCAAGAATGTGGGAAAGATACCCCGGCTCATCGATAGCAAACCAGTCCTTATCGGGCAGTTCTTCCCATACCTGCCGGATGAGAGCAGACACAGCCGAGTCATTGCCAGCACCGCGTTGCAGGATGAATATAAGCTCCTTCTTGCCTTCCCACTGGGAGTCTGCGTAACTTCCGTTGCCGTTCCCATATGGAGTTTCTGCTAGTTCGTTCACCGCTTTGACATTTTCATTCATCGTTTTTGTAATCATCTTCATTTTTTTTGTAATCATCTTCATTGTTCTGATATTTTTATTTGCCCTTTTTAGTATTTTATAAGGACTTGCATTTTCATCCCCCTAAACTAAAAAAGTAGGTTTTCAAACGCAAGTCCTTATAACTGTACAGGTTCGGTTCTTTGGACATTTAGCTCACTCCATTGATTCTCGAATCATCCGTCGAGTCTCTTTCTTGTATTCCTTGCGGTCATACTCACCTCCTCTGCAAATCCAGCAGCTGCACGGAGTACCTGTAGTTTTGTAAACTTGTGTCCATTTGTCTTTTGCCAACTCAAACCAATGAGGATGTTCATAATAGCTTCCATCTTCGCGGATCATACAATGCCCATAAGCAGCATAAAGAATCATGCGAGCCTTAAATACGCGAGCCATCTGTTGGCGTCTCCAAAATTTGTTTCTTTTGTCCATCATCTCTTTCTATTAAAGTTAGGATGAACAATGATGCTATTTCGGTGAGACTTACTGTATCCATAATATAAAATTAACCTATTGGCGGAATTAAATTATAAAAGATTTATGTTTGAAAAAATGTGCATATTGTCGATACTTAGTAAATTAAAGGTGGTCAAACTTTTAATAGACAAATATCGTATGCACAACTTATATGCAATATTCGCAAAATTGCTGAACATATGCAAGCAAATTGCCGGCAATTTAGTCAATGAATCTGGGAATGTGCCAAGATGTCTTGGACTGGAAAAAGTTGACCCAATAAGAATGTTATGATAGAGTATAAGACACAGAAAAAGGAACGTTATTATTCGGAAGTAATTCGTCTTTATACAGAATTGGGTTACAGTATTGGGCATATCTCCCGAATATTTCCACTCAGTTATGGTACTGTTAAGCGCTGGCTGTCTATCTTTGCAGAAGAAGAACGCAAAGATAATGAATCAGCCATGAAGAAAAAGTCATCTACAACTCAGAACCACATGGATTCGGTTTTGATTTGGTTTGAATTTGGTTTCTCTTCCGTTTTCCTGATAAAATAAATTGCCTCTTTCGGATGGATTCGCTATTTTTGCTTTGCATGAATTAAATAATGGAAAGCAATAAATAAAGCGACAAGCTAAATGATTGATAATAAACGAAAAACGATAAACAATACGAGAAACAATCGACGATAATTAATAAACAATAAACGATAAAACTGTTATGAGAAACTTATTTCGAATGATTTTCT
>Scooby_p2__coassemble_11790_pt1 | contig 2032 bp, 3 predicted proteins | sample Scooby_p2__metabat2_high_PE_030 | metagenome-assembled genome bin Scooby_p2 | reverse complement strand
TGTTTATTTGTATAAAGGACAAAGCCTTCTCACTTGCAAAGATAATCATATTTTTTGTAGAGTGAAATTTTCACGTGAAATATCCACTTTAAAATATCCGTTTTTGTTTTGGAAACGCAAGAATGCTGAAAAGAGCTTTTTTGCAGTGAAAAGAAAAAATAAAGCCGTTGGCTGAAACAACGCCGTCTGCAAAAACAGTTTAGTTTATGTGGGTTAGCTTTATATATGCGCTAACCTAAAGTAAATTAATTACAAGCAAAAATATTCCGTCCAACAGCAGGTAATTAAGGATAATTATCCTATCTTTGGATAAGATAGAATGCGGTTCTGCGATTACAACATAAATATGACAACAATGGGAAAAGAAGCATGCCTAAATGAACTTAGGATTTCTAATGAGGAATTTGAGGTTCTAACGAAGTGCCAGCCTGAAGTAAGATATCTGTATGCGCTTAAAAGAATTGCTGATACTGAAACAATGTGGTCAATAATGAAAAAGTGGATCATAATAACCGGCTTGATAATCTTGTCTGTGATAAGCTATTGGTTTATTGATAGCCGAATCATTGATTATACAGATGGTACACCTGTGAAGTACATGGAACTTCCCAAGGAGGTACAAGATAGCCTTGTATGGCGGGGAAGACATGATGGAAATTTAAAGGGATATACAATATCCCCAAGCCTATGGTCACCATTGGAGATACGCTTTATGTTCCATCAGAATATAATATCAACTCCGGTGGCAGGGTAGATGATAATGCGGTCTTTTACCGACATATTCTAAAATAGGTAATGATTGTACAGATTTGTGTAGTCCTAATAAATCAAATATAAAATAATGGAAACAGTACCTTTGTGGTGTATTATATTTATTAATTGCATGACGCTTCTGGGCAGTATATGGATACTTTTTCGGGTCTACAGAAACAGAAGTAAAAGAAGTACTTCATTTTATATATATGGAATAGCATCACTGATAGGACTGTTCTTAGGAGTGATAAGCTTCTTTTATCACATCTGCCATGCATTTTGTGCAATATTATTTGGACTAGAAGTATTTATTGATACTTACTTAGAACAGAAAAAGAATCCTGTTAATAGGACTTATTTCAAAATAACAATTCCTCATCCTTCAGTCCTTAAGGGGTATTATGGTGGCATTGGTTTCATGTTCTATGGGATAATGGTGATATTATATTACATAACATAATGCATATTTTAAAGTAACCGGTTGAGCAGAAGGGAATACGGTAATTAAAGTGTTAAAAACGATCTGATACACAGATTATTTCTTTTCAGACTAACGGCATTATCGAAGAAAAAAGTAATTTTGTGGGAAACAGGTTGGAAGCACTAACTTTTTAAAGTGATATATGGGTGCCAAACAATAACATGTATTAAGATGATGACTGATACCAATCTATTTGCATGCTTCGTTTCCTATCCATCAATACTCGCTGATGCCTCGGAACAGACCAAAGATGAAGCGATAAGAAAAGGCGATTTGTTTCGTTCTTATATTTGGGGCGAAATAGGATTGGACTGCTTTGTAAAGAGAATCGTATATTCAGATTATGGGCAAGATTTGAGACGGATTCTTTTTCAGTTTTACGTGTTACCCTGTGATTATGTACGAATGCATATTCTGGCTGCTGAGAAATACCGTAAACGTGAAAAGGCTATTGGACTTCCGATAATCATAGAACATGATTTTTCCGACATTCCGACATCCAAAGAAAAAGGTTCTTAGCTTCTTCAGTCATTTCAAAAGTTGAAGGACTAAAAGAAATGATTGAAAGGGATAAATTAGACACCAATCTTAAACAGCTTATTTTAGATTTAAACGAAGAAGTAGGTCATTATGTGTAATTAAACGGAATAGTCATGAAGATTAAGACATTATTTAAGACCATTTTTTGCGTAGGATTAGTTCTTGCTCTTGCTTTGTATCTATGCCATTCATACGGCAACTATATAGAAAAGACCCAGGAGCCTATTACTGATTACATATATAATGGATTTGAGGAAA
>Scooby_p2__coassemble_6205_pt1 | contig 3629 bp, 3 predicted proteins | sample Scooby_p2__metabat2_high_PE_030 | metagenome-assembled genome bin Scooby_p2 | reverse complement strand
GGAATTGAACTGCACAAAGCTAGAATTTGAACTGCAGCAAAACTGGAATTGAAAATAAGAGCAAGAATTAGAAATAAAAAAATCCACTCTTGACAAATTAAGTTCAGAGTGGATTTTTCTTTTAATCAAACTTTCTTTTGATTGAACTAATTTTTTTGATCAAACTTTTTCTTGATCAAACTTTCTTTTTTATCGAGCTGTTCCGATTATCGAGCTGTTCCGTTTTAGTAGGTTTTTCTGTTTTAGTGAGCTTTTCTTTTATCAGCGAATTGCTCTCTTTGTCAGCTAACTTGGCAGCTCAATTTATTTTTTTCATCAGCAGTTTGATGATTTCGCCTACATACGTACGGGGTTGTCCGGCCTGGGGAGTGGCTCCAGCAGGCAACTTCTTACATTCTATGATTACCAGCGGTTCGCTGTTAGGCTGTTTTGAATCGTACAGTTTCAGTTTGTAGCTGTCGGCTTTTTCGATAGCTTCATAAGGCTGTTCGGCAGAAAGCGTGCAGTAGGCCACGGCTTTACCCGACTGATAACCCAGTGCACCACCGGCGTTGGCCGTCATGTTGGTCATGTTGAAAGCATCCTTTCCGATGCTGATTACCAGCGTGCTGCTGCCCATGAGTGCATATACATTACCCGGAATCTGCTTCAAGTCCACTTCAATATATGCAGGCATTTCAGCAGAAACCTTGTTCTTTTGCGCAGCGCTCACTTGTGTATTGCTCACTTGTGTATTGTTTGCATTGTTTGCATTGTTCACCTGTTGGGCAGGCTCTGCTGCAGCCACCTTCACTTCAGTTTGCTTGTTGGCAGCACCGATTACAATCGGACCGGCAGCTGTAACATAGTCGGGCACCAGTTTTTCTTCCTCCTCTTTCTTCTTTTTCTTGCTTTCCACTCTCGGACGGGTATCTTTCGCTCCGAAGGCCACCGCTACATCCATGAACGCATCATCGGCAAAGTCCACCGTATTTCTGCGCCATTTAGCCAGTCCGCGGATTAATTTTGTTTTGGCCTTGTTCAGTGCATATTTGTCTGTAATCCATTCTTCAGCCTTGTATTTTTCCGTTTCGCGATACGTAAAGCGGATTTTCTCCAGTTCCACCAGGCAGCTTCCTGTCTTGGCAGTAACTGTCAGTTGATAATTGATAAGCGTGCGGTCCAGCGAGAGGGCACTGGAGCTGAAAACAATCCACTCTTCGCCGATGCCGGCAATCGTGCCCTGTTCCTTGTTGGTGTAGACCACGCGGCTGTTTGTGTTGCCGTTTTCTTTCAGTCGTTCGGTCATCCACTGCATGAGGGTGTTGTAGATTTCCTCCCGGCTCATTCCCGGAATCTGGAATTCTTTTGAAAACACCACTTTTCCATCTACTTCGGGCACGGCTCCTGCAAGATATCTGGAGTCATCTCTTTTTTCTTTGGCTGTTTCTGCTTTCATCGCCATGGGCAAGGCCAGGAGCAGAGCAAGAAACAGAATTGTCAGTTTATTCATAATAATAAATGTGTTTATAGATAAATTCTTTATAATAAATGTATTTACAGATAAATACCTTTTGGGCATGTGCTGTTGGATAATTCCACATGTATAGGCGCAAATATAGCAGTTTTTTTTATTCTATGCTTTGCAGATAGGTCAATATTACATAAATCGCTCTTTCTATCCTTAAAAATGAAGAAACATGCATACTCATTTCAGCATGTTAGGTTTTGAACCGCCCCCGTTTTGCCTCTCATCCATGCAGCATCATCATATCAGTCTATATATTGCGGCAACGTATCAGTCTATATATTAATGTATGCTGATAGATTGTTTCAAGAGAAACTATTTATTTTTTCAATTAAAATAATGCATAAAAACGGGTAAAAAGGGTTTTAAATGAAAATTTCTGCACAAATAATTAGCGCGTGTGCAATTTTGTTGTACCTTTGTGCCCGAATTATTAAAAAGTGTTTTAGATGAGAAAAATTTCATTGATTGGATTGGTGATGTTAATCGTTTCAATTCCAACTTTTGCTGGTGATTATTTAACAAATACCAATCAACATGCTACCTATTTGCGCATGGTTGCGCGTGGCGCTTCTATTGATGTAGACGGTGTATATTACAATCCTGCCGGTTTGGCATTCCTTCCGAAAGACGGTGTTCAGCTTTCTCTGACCGTACAAAGTGCTTTCCAGAAACGTATGATTGATGCTACAAGTTCGCTGTGGACTATGGACGGCAAAAACTCTACCCGCAACTATGAAGGTAAGGCTTCTGCTCCGGTGATTCCTTCTTTCCATGGTGTGTGGAAAACAGGCAAATGGGCTGTATCGGGTGCCTTCTCTATTACCGGCGGTGGCGGTAAAGCCTCTTTCGACCGCGGTCTTCCGATGTTTGATGCAGGAGCTATCGGCATGGTAACGAAAGAAAGCATGGGTCTTTTGAAACCTTCCATGTATAATATCAATTCAGCTATGGAAGGTCGTCAGTATATTTTCGGTGCCCAACTGGGGTTGAGCCGTAAGATCAACGACCATATCGCCGTATATGTGGGTGCACGTATGAATTATTTCACTGGCGGTTACAAGGGTTTCTTGAACATTTCGCTGAAAGACGGAGTGGCCGACAAGCTGGTGCAGGGCATGATTGGACAGCTGGTACAAGGCGGTATGCCATTGGAGCAGGCTCAACAAGTGGTTTCTCAGAAAGCAGGAGAAATGATGAAGAAACTGGATGATTCAAAAATCGATTTGGACTGCGACCAGACCGGTTGGGGATTGACTCCTATCTTGGGTGTAGACGTGAAGTTCGGCAAGTTGAACTTGGCTGCCAAATATGAATTCAAAGCCAATATGAACATTGAGAACGATACTCGTACGCTGAACTATCCACAAGGTGCAGAGCCTTTCATGGCTCCGTTTAAGGATGGTGTAAACACTCCGAGCGATATTCCGGCTTTCTTTTCTGTAGCTGCCGGCTATGAGTTTCTGCCTTGCTTGCGTGCATCGGTAGAGTACCACTTCTTCGACGATAAGCATGCCGGTATGGCTGGAGGCAAGGAAAACTACCTCAAGCACGGCACACACGAATACCTGGCAGGTGTAGAATGGGACATCGATAAGTTCATGACTGTCAGCGGTGGTTTCCAGAAAACCAACTACGGATTGAGCGATGAGTTCCAAGGTGATACAAGCTTCTCTTGCGACTCTTACTCACTGGGCTTTGGTGCTCGCCTGAACCTGACGAAAGCGCTGAGCGTGGATGTGGCTTATTTCTGGTCGAAATATAGCGATTATACGAAGGAACAGCCGCGTAAGGATATGCTTGCTTCAATGAAACTGCCCGTGGATGGCGATCAGGATGTATATAGCCGCACAAACAAGGTGTTTGGTGTAAGTGTGAATTACAAATTTTAATTGGTGGAACTTTTTGAGCGTTCGAAAACTCCATAGCTCAATTATAACGTTAGTAATGTAATTGGAAAGGGAGGTAGTGGCTTAGGCTGCTATCTCCCTTTTCTTTTCATTACAATTGATGAATTGACTCTTTTATTATTGATGAATGACTCTTTCTGATTCAAAGTCTTTCTAGTTCAACAACTTTTTTTATTCAAAGTCTTTCTGATTCAAAGTCTTTCTGATTTATC
>Scooby_p2__coassemble_4297_pt1 | contig 5022 bp, 4 predicted proteins | sample Scooby_p2__metabat2_high_PE_030 | metagenome-assembled genome bin Scooby_p2 | reverse complement strand
TGGGACACGAGTAAAGATAACACATCAATCAAAAAGAGGCATGGATAGAAAAGAATGTATGATTGTCGATTTAGACAAGCGTGGAAGCAAGGATATGTTTGTCACAGAACGAATTGCTGCTATCAAAGAAAACAGCAAGGGACTGTGGTCTGTTCTGTTTAACGGTTCTACGCGATGGTTTCATTACAACCCTTCCCGCCTGCTTTATCTGACCCATCCAGAAAAAATTGACCTCGGAGAAAAAGGCTTGTACATCAACAACAGGCATATCACCCAAGCTGCAGCACTTCTTCGCTTTTCGGATGAGAAACACTGCTTCTATCACATCGTCTATCAGAATGGTTATTACGAAAACTTAGAGGGGAAACAGGTGTATGTCACCCGAACCCCCATCAATCAAAACGGAGGCTCTACGTGGGATTACCTCAATAAACTGGCAGCCGAAACAAGTCTGCTGACGGACGATAACATCAGTATTCTTTCGAAACAATATCAGAAGGTGGACGTGAAAAGAGACAATGTTCCCCTGGCCCAGTATCTGGGTAGCAAAAGCAAACTGGATACGCATAATATGCCTAAGCAGCTTTATTATCCGTTTGGTTGCAACGCCAGTCAGAAGGCTGCTGTAGAAGCTGCGTTGACGCATCAGGTAAGCATCATACAAGGACCTCCAGGAACGGGGAAAACGCAAACAATTCTAAACATCATCGCCAACCTGCTGATGCAAAACAAAACGGTGCTGGTAGTTTCGAACAACAACTCTGCCGTAGAGAATGTGGCGGAGAAACTGGAAAAAGAGAGCCTGGGATTTATAGTGGCTCAACTGGGCAGTGCGCAAAACAGGGACGCTTTTTTCAATAACCAGCCGTCGTGTCCTGCCATGGACAATTGGCTTCTAGAGGATAAATCGGCTGTAAAAGAACGCTGCAAGAAAGCCCTGGCCGAGGTATCGAAAGGCTTTGAGGGGCAGCTGCAGCAAGCGAAACTTCAGGCGGAACATGCAGCATTGCAGCTGGAAAGAGAACACAACGAGAAGCTATGTGCCAGCAATGAATCGGAAGGATGGTTACGTAATCGTGCTTCGTCCTCCCTGCTGAAACTGCTTCACTCCTATCAACTGTTGAACGAAGGGCAAAAGGCAGTCGGCATATGGTACAAGCTGAAGTGGAGTCTGCGGATGGGAATGAGGATGTTCTCTTTCTTAAAGAAGCCCAGCAGTAGGGTCGTCGCCGAGTTGGAAGCGGCTTACTATGACGCGCGTCTGAGAGAGATTGAAAATGAACTGGAAACAATCGGATCCTCCCTTGATGCCATCCAGCTGCCTCATCATGTGAAAGAGCTGCGTTCCACTTCGCTTCAGCTATTGAAGGCTGCGATAGCCGGCCGGTATGCAGGAAAGCAGCGCGAACGATGGAAACCCTCCGACCTTTACCGGCAAAGCGCAGCTTTCTTAGCTGCTTACCCGGTAGTGTTGAGCACAACGTATTCAGCCAAAAGCTGCATCAGTCCGGACCACGTATTTGATTATGTCATTATGGACGAAGCCTCGCAAGTGGACATCAAGACCGGAGCTTTGGCGTTGTCGTGTGCCACTCATGCAGTGATTGTAGGCGATGATAAGCAGTTGCCCAATGTCGTCGGCCAAGAAGAAGCCACCGCACTACGAGCCATTCAGGAAACCTATCAGGTGGAAGAAAGTTACAATGCCATCACCCATAGTTTCCTGAAATCTTGTCTGGAAATTTTCCGCGATGCCCCGGTGACACTGCTGCGCGAGCATTACCGGTGTCATCCCCAAATCATTGAATTCTGCAACCGGAAATTCTATGACAGAGAGCTGGTAGCCATGACTGCCGACGAGAACGAGGAGAAGGTGCTGGAGGTAGTATATACCGGCAAGGGTAATTATGCGCGCGGACATCTGAACCAGCGTGAGATTGATGTGATAAAGGAAGAGGTTATGCCGCAATTTTCCGAGAATGAGAGTGTAGGAATCATCACTCCTTACCGACTACAAGCCGAGGAAATCAATAAGACGCTGGGGAAAGATATAGCCAGCACAGTACATAAGTTTCAGGGACGGGAATGTGATGCTATCATTCTGAGCATGGTGGACAATGTGCCTACGGAATTTTCGGATGACGCCAACCTGCTGAACGTGGCGATTTCGCGGGCCAAGACCCGGCTTTGTGTCGTGACAAACGAGAATGAGAAGCCGCAAGAGTCTATTCTGGGGCAGCTCATTGATTACATGAAATACAACAACTGCGAAGAGACCCAAAGCAAGCTGCATTCAGTCTTCGACTTGCTCTACAAATCGTACACAGCAGAGCGGTTGGCATTTGAGGCTTCTCACAAGAAAATCTCCGAACACTTGTCCGAAAACCTGGTGTATGATGCGTTGACTAAAGCCATTGAGAAGTTGCAGTGGGACAATGTAGCGGTGCTCTGCCACTACCCTTTATCTCGTTTAATAGCGGACTGGAACAGCTTGAATGAAAAGGAAAAAGCCTTTGCCGAAAGTCCGCTGGCACATGTCGATTTCTTGGTTTACAATTCACTCACCAAGCAGCCGATGCAAGTGTTTGAAGTGGATGGATGGCAGTTTCACCAGAACAACGAAGCACAGCAGTCGCGCGACCAGCTAAAGGACAGTTTGCTCACCAAATTCGGGTTGTGCCCTCAGCGAATTTCTACAACTGATAGGTTCAACGTAGAAACATGCATAAGCATGCTTTCAGCAAAGGCAGATAGAAAAGAAAGAGGAACACCCTAACTGCCAGAACGCCCGATTGTGGAGAGCCTCAAACTTCGCTGTGTAGTAGAACATTTGCATATCGATAAATAAAAAAGAGGTGCATCATGCATTATGACACACCTCCATAGGTAGGAGTTTATTTTCGATGAAACGACTTCTAAATAGAAATTTAATCAAAACAGGATCAATAAACACCAAAAGTACCAACAGGTATAGAAGTCGCTGTAATAATGTTCATGAAGAAAATGCCATATTCCCCTTTTTCTATTTCAGAAGCAGGAATAGTCAACAGATAAGACTGATCACCATATTTATGCCCCGTAAAGTATAAAAAGCCACTTTTCTGAGCCTCTTCAGTACCCAACACAGAAGACTCGAATTCAATCCATTGAATACGACGCTGTTTTTTTAGTGTATTAAATTTTACAATTCGATAAATTCCAATAGGATCTTCTTCATTGTTAGCAGCCTTAATAAGCAAACGCACATCTTTACCATCATAATGATATACATAACGAGAAGACTTGCCTGGGAAAATAATATCCATACCACTTGAACCGGCCAATGCACTGGCCGATGAAGCAACATCACCGACACTGCCTGCTGTGGTAAGTACTTTAACACCTGCTACTGCTCCTGATAGATTACCGGCATTAGCACCGATAACAGCACCTAAGGCACCAGCAGAACTGGCAACGTCTGCCACTTTAGATATTTTATTCAGCAAACCCTTGGTTTTAGTTTCATGTTTGCCTATCATACCATTTTCCTTAGGTAATGTTGCTAACGTGCTATCGCTGGTTAAAATACAATAGCTGTTGATAAATTCAGGTTCTGGAACTGATACTTCTTGGGCAGAAATGCGTGTAGCCACCCCCACAAGAAGCGAAAGAGCAATAGCCAATTTTTTCATAAATAAGAGTATTTAAATTTATAATAATTCAAGAGCACAAAGTTAGTTATTTTTTAATCTAACAAATATAGTTTCTATATATTTTTTAGGGGATCAATTTCACTTTGTACGTACTGTCCAAAGTTCACCATTTAGCAACTGGCCAATATATGAATTCACTTGGTGCAATATTCCACAAAAGAGGGCTTTCTATTTCATTGCAGGAGTTGGCCCTAACTGCTTAAAATTTATAATATATTGACTATAAAGAAAATCGGGAGTTGTGTAAGCGTAATCGGGAACGGATGTCGGATACCTATCACCGCCTGCTGGACGCAGGAAAAAGTACAGCTCTCTCAGGTGACACTGGAAAAGATGGAAGACATCCGACGGAAATCAAAAAAATATTCAACAAAGTACAAACATTCAAATTAATGCTTATCTTTGAGGAAAACGTAAAAAAGAAATAATAATCCTACTTATGAAAACAAAACTCTTTATACTCTGTCTCCTCCTGTCCCACTCTCTTTGGGGACAGGACCCTTGGAAAATTAAGGCCACTGACCTTACTCCCGAACAAATCCGTGGTATCGATCAGAGTAATTACGATTTAAGATAATTATTTAAGGAATGCAGAAACAGCCTTAATGTTCCAGCCCCAACCTTTTCAGCGCCAAATGATGATGCACGGCCGCTGCCCGGTGGTAATACTCCATGGCCTTGTCTAAATCGGGGGTGCTGAGCCAGCCTTCCTCGTAGCTTTGCCCCAGCCGGTACCAGGCATACGGATCTACCGACTGACGGTAGGCTGCCACAGCCCGATGCAAGTCTTTCGCTATCCGGCCAGCCCCTTTGCGATACAGATCGCCCAAACTGGTGGGTGCAAAGGTATGATCGCCCTGGCGGATGGCCTCGCGGTACCAGTGCGCCGCCACTTCCGCATCCGCTTCCACCCCGATGCCGTGCTCATAGATCGTAGCAATATCATTCAGCACCACCCCGTCGCAAGGCTCACCACGGCGGTAAGCCTCGGCCAGTTGCAGCAACAGTTCCACATCCTCGCGCCCGTAACTCTCGGTAGTCTCCGAACCGTCGGTCTGCCAGGAAAGCACCGTGCCGATGGATTGATGCTGCGGCACATCTACCTCCACTTCACCTGCCCCCTCAACCGGACCATTATCCACCTCCTCGTCACACGGAAGGCGATTGGCACGCAGCAGGTAATGGACATAACCGTAGATGCGGGGCGTAGCCGAATGGATGCTCACCCCCACCGAACGCAAAGTTGCGACATCCACATAGACATTGGTCGACGGGATGGGCAGCGAAAGGTAATACTTCAGTCCCAACTGCAGATAACACTTCAGGTAAG
>Scooby_p2__coassemble_4289_pt1 | contig 5032 bp, 7 predicted proteins | sample Scooby_p2__metabat2_high_PE_030 | metagenome-assembled genome bin Scooby_p2 | reverse complement strand
ATATAATATAATATATAGACTTTATATAAACTTATTAAGCATGTAGCAATTTTCATCCGATGTGATTTACTAGAAGTCATTTCTCAGGGAAACAGTTTTTCCATTTTATTTCCATCTTCTTCATCGTTCATACCTTCCATCTGCCTACCCCATTTCCTCCTTCCACTGTGAATACTATGAGAATTCAAAAAATAATTGTCACGAATTGTCACGAATTGTCACGCTGTCACGCTGTCGCACCAACCTTATTTGGCTGGAGACGGGCACTCTTCCATGCTTCTTTTATGGGGCTACAGACGGACATCCGACAACGCACAGCTTTCTTTCCGGCAAAAAATATTTTTCGGAAGAGGAAAGTTTAGCAATGACCACTCACTCGCTAAAAGCCCCCTTGCTACATTCAGCATCCTCTCGCCCTGCTGCCTCTTCCTTGCTACATTCAGCACCCAATCACCCTGCTGCCTCCCCCTTGCTCCGTCCACGCCCTCTATACTCACCCTGTTGCCCCCACAATAACAACCTGCGGTTCTTGCGTCTATACTCCGTCCTTCCTCCCTCTCTCACCCTTCCACCTCCCCCCGCTCCATGAATGATGAAAATTTATTTTTTATTTTTCCTCCAAACGCTACTGATACAGTGCCGCCACAGCCTACTCATATTCAGCATATTACGAGTGCAAAACAGATTGCAAAGAGTGCTATTGAAAAATTCTTTTTAAATATTAGATATATCTTTACAAATCAAAAGGCTGAAATTTGGAGAAACCATTCCGGAGAATTATCTTTGCGTCAAAACAAGGTGGGAGTACAGAAACTTGCTCAGCTTTCTTTGCTTTCAGACTGAAGTTTCCGGATGAAGTCTCTAAGGTGAAGTTTCGGGATGATGTTTCTCTACTGAAGTCTCTGAGCTGAAGTTTCGGGAGTATAAACTCACACAAAAAACAGTATGAATAACTTGTTCGGTTTGAACAATATAAACAGTATGAAAATGAAGTATTTATTCGGATTGCTTGTTTTAGTGGTTTGTCTTGCTTCGTGCAGACCAGCACATAAAGTGCATCGTGAGAACGGATGGTATCACATCCTGCCACAGCCAACAGACAGCCTTGCAAAAGAACCGGCTTCCGGACTGTGCGGCTATCTGGTGGATGACATTGTGAAAAGCCGGTTCCCTGAGGCCCCGAGTGTACGAACTATGACGGCCAAGACTGACAATTCGGATGATGAAATGCTTGCCAAACTGAAATACCAGAAAGCTGTCTGGCGACTGATGAACAAGGAAACACTCGGGTTGCAAAAGTTAATACATGAATAAATATTTGGAAATTATTCATTTTAGTTTTATCTTTGCACCGTCAAAAAACAAACAAATCGTCAAAAACAAACAAATCGTCAAAAACAAACAAATCGTCAAAAAAACAAGCAATAAGAGATATGAACCAATTACCGATTTTGCTCACCACATGCTCTGTTACCAGAAGAAACAAGATTCTGAGTAGCCGCTTCATTGTGCATGTACATTGGTTCAGCGGCTTTATCTGAATTCAGTTCCTTCTTTTTTTTAACAGGCATTTTTCCCTTTAGCAGATGCAGAAGGTCCCCTTTTGGCAAATGCAGAAAGTCCTTTTGGCAGACGCAGAAGGGGGAGTTTTTATGTGCACGCTCTTTTTCAAGGGTGAACTGCACAAGGATGTTTCACATGTAAAAAATTTTAGGAATATGTTTTCAATTATCAGTATAATGTTTGCCGGAATCGGTTTCGGTTATTTGTTTCGGGGTGTGGGACTGCTGCAAAAAGTAGACAAAACCACTTCGCTCACTATTTTCCTGCTTCTCTTTGTGTTGGGCATTTCTATCGGTTCCAACCCGCTCATAGTAAACAATTTGGGCCGATTCGGATGGCAAGCAGCAATTTTGGCTGTATTGGGTATGCTGGGCAGCCTGCTGGCTTCTTCGGCTGTGTTTCATCTGTTTTTCAAGAAAGGAGATAGAAAATGAAAGGAAGTTTGATTGTAGTGGCCGTTTTCTGTGTCGGCTGTTTGTTGGGTGTTTTCTTTCAGGAACCGATGGATACGCATCATCTGTCGATGTACGTGCTGTATGCACTCATGTTTCAGGTGGGCATCGGCATTGGCGGCAACAAGAACCTGAAAGAGCTGTTGCGCAGCTTGCGCCCTAAGATGCTGCTCGTTCCCCTGGCAACGATTTCCGGCACCTTGCTTTTTTCCGCATTCGCCAGCCTGCTGCTCAGCAAATGGAGCATATTCGACTGCATGGCCGTGGGAAGCGGATTTGCTTATTACTCGCTGTCGTCCATTCTCATCACGCAGTTCAAGGAACCCACCATCGGCCTGCAATTGGCAACCGAGCTGGGCACCATTGCGCTGATGACCAACATCTTCCGTGAGATGATTGCGCTGCTGGGTGCTCCCGTTATACGCAAGCATTTCGGCACGCTGGCTCCTATCTCTGCAGCCGGAGTGAACTCGATGGATGTCCTGCTGCCTTCCATCACTCGCTATTCGGGGAAAGACATGATACCCGTGGCTATCTTTCATGGCATTCTGATTGACTTGAGCGTTCCGTTTTTCGTATCGTTCTTTTGCAGTCTGTAATCAGAGGAATCTCGGTCTGTAAACAGAAGAGGCCTTTCACATAGTTGCAATTACAACTTTCGCGCGCGCGTGACAATTCGTGACAATTCGTGACAATTTTTGTTTTTGAATTGATCATCCACAGCCGGGTTTATACTGGTATCTACCCGTTCTTAACGCCTGTCATTTATAAAAGAGAATGGCAGGCGTTTTTATGGGGCAATGTCTTGTGTCAATCAGCACTCAATCAGTTTCTCTATCCATTCATTGAAGTGACTGCACCGGGCGCGAAGTTCATCTATGCCAATCTTCTTGGTGACATCCTTACCGGTAGCCGGCTTGTTGTAGTTGTAATGCTGTTTATGGTCACCTTCTATCGCCTTGATAATGCGTTTGCTCGGAGCCGTTTCCGGACTGTTGTTTATCAACTCGGGGTTACCGGTCTTCTCCAGGTCTTTTTTTAACTGTTCGCAACGTTTCTCACAACCGGGATAACGCTTTGTCAGATAGTCAATGCCACAAAAAAGCAGCGCTTCAAATTCATGCAGCTGAATATAGGGAATGAAACGTCCATCGTTGATTGCTTCAGCAAAGGCCGTTTCAAGTGAAGCGACACGTGCGTATGGTTCTGCAATCGCTTGCGCCGCTTCATAACCGGGAAAATCATCCGGTAATGCGTAGAGGTCGAACATCGTGGTGAAAACATGGCGTTCGTATTCACCATCCACCTTCATTTTCCGCAAAAGTTCCAAGTCAGTCACCGCCTGACTATAACTCAACATTCCACCGCGGGCATTCTTTTTCTTATTGGTAGTAATCAGAATGCTTTTCACACCTGACACACCTTGTGCTTGCAGGTAAGGACGTAACACTTCCTCCACAAACCCTTGTTCTGTTTGTCCCTCACAAAGGACATGAATAATCTTTGCTTTCATACGGGGCGTCCTCCTATAATATTTTTGTCCCAAAGTTCGCTCACCGTATAGTTCTGAAGCCAAAGATGGTATTCTTTGTCATCAAGATGAGTAACAAAAGTAGCCTGCGTTTCCTTGTTCATTTCCACCACGGAGATATCGCCGATGTCGAAATGATCGACCAAATCCTTGCTCTGCGTGGCAATAATGACCTGTGCATGTATGGACGCATCCTTAACCATCTCTGCCAGTTGGCTGATGGCATAGGGATGCAATCCAAGTTCTGGTTCATCCAGGATGATGACGTTGGGCATTGTCTGGGCAGGCTGCAGAAGCAGGGCAGCCAAGGCAATGAAGCGAATAGACCCGTCAGAGAACTGGTAGGCATTGAAACGGTAGTCCGTGGCAGAGTTGTCCACCCACCGGAGCGAAATGATGCCACCCACGGGCTCTAGATAGAAGTCCTGGAACTGGGGAACTACATCACGGACATAGTCAACAATCCGGTTATAGGCATCCTTGTAGTTTTCGCGCAGGAATAGCAGAAAAGAAGGCAGATTGTTTCCGTGTGACTGAAGGTAGTTGGCCGTCTCAACGGGACAAGCCTGACGCAGCGGTCCCTCTGTCGATGAATCGTGAAACTGATATACCTTACAGCAGGAAAGCATCTGAAAAATAGTCTTGGCAACCGGGTTCTCACACTCTGCGAGAGCGGATTCCTTGAAATTCGGTTCCAGTGCTATCTCATAGGGCTTTTCCTCCCCCTTGCGGTGCCATGTAATTCGTTCTTCAGTGATAATCAGCCTGTCGGGAGTGGCATTGGCCAATGAAAAGCCATAAACATCCACGGAGTTGCTGTCGGCAAATTTCAATTCCCCGGACATGACCGGTGTCCGCTTAATACCATAATGCAGCAAGGCATGAGATGTACCCGATATTTCCACATATCTCCCGAATGACTTGCTCATCATGTAGCTCAGCATCCGAAAAAAACTGATGATATTGCTCTTGCCTGCACCGTTAGCACCCAGCAAGATGCTGACATCACCCAGCTGCAAGGTCACAGGTTTGTCATAGGCTATGGATTTATAGCCTCTGATGGTGACTTCTTGTAATTTAGTCCTTTGGTATGTCTGTGCCATTATCGTCATATTTTTGATTGAGTTACAAAAATAACCATAAATCCCAATATGTATGCAAATATACCAACAAAAAGCACTGTATTCACATTCAGAAACAAATTATATGCAATTGCTGTCCGGACTGAACAGTCCGGCAATGTTACATGTCTGCCATGGACAGCCCCTTATATGAGAGGGCATAGCCCTTGAACTCTCCGGTAGCACGTAAGAATGCAGCAGCCTTTGTCTCCAGTACTTCCACGTCGATGTTCTCGGCCTTACGCTTTACCTCAAAGAAGGTGGCGGTTTCCTCCAGTTCGTTTTCCGCCACGATGTCAATCTCGTTTTCCCCCTTGCGGTCCCACCAGCTTCCGATGCGGGTAAAGGCCTGCTTTTCTATCAGC
>Scooby_p2__coassemble_3585_pt1 | contig 5833 bp, 5 predicted proteins | sample Scooby_p2__metabat2_high_PE_030 | metagenome-assembled genome bin Scooby_p2 | reverse complement strand
GGCGAAGATAAGTTCCAAACTGCCCCGGCTGGGGCCACCGGAAACTCCGGATGCCCCATGAAACAGCAGGCAAAGAAAAGAAAATTAGAAACCATTAAAAACGAAAAAGTATGGAACAGTATGTAACTATTGTAGAGCAACGCGACCTTCAGAGTCGCCCTTACACAGACTTGCAGGGTCAGCCCTCCGTATTCCATTCTCGCGGCTTTGTGCTGAGCAACGGACTGGATGAGTTTTATGCCGAGATGATTGGGAATGCGGCATTGACCTGTCCGGAATACGACCGTTCGGTGCTCCACCGCTTGCAGGCCACGCTGCGTACGCGCCGCTTTACGGACAAGAACGGAGTGGAACGGGTTGAGAATCTGGTTTACATCAACAAACTGGTGTGACAGCGGTGGAAACTGTACGTTTTAATCGCATTCATTGTAAAAAGAGAAAATTAAGTCGTTGAAAGCGATGGTTTAATCGTAAGAAGAGAAAATTAAGTCGTTGAAAGCGATGGTTTAATCGTAAGAAGAGAAATTTAAGTCGTTGAAAACGAAGATGTAATCGTAAAAAGAATATGGAGATTAGAATACAAATCAGTGATCGAGCTTATCAGAATTTAGTGGCTCATGGCGGAAGAATCAAAGGGTCTGTGGGGCTCGTCAGTCCCCTTGTTGGTAATTTCAACGAGTATAGCCAGCAACCGGCTGGTGTTCGCGAGGGTGAGCGTTTTATCCGCCTGCGTCATGGCAAGGCTTGTGTCAGCCGCAGCCGGGTGTCGCTCCGTTTGAATATTCATTTGGATGAAGCCGGTGTCTGTCCTTCCGAATCCATTGAGTCGGAAAGCCGCGAGGCGGGGCGCTTTGTGGACCATGCGCTGGAGGATTTCCGCGACACTTTCGGATGGTAGGTCTTGATCGGACTACAGATTGTAAAAATAATTAGTAAAACAGATAGTAAAAAAAACAGATTGTAGATGAAACGATTGTTTGGAATATCTCAAAATGTAAAGAGTCGGTTGGTGCGTGTGTGCACCGCCGCACTCTTTCGGGAGGCGGTGGATTCGCCTCAGACGGCGCGGGTTTGTGCTGAAATTGCTGATGCGCTGGAAGCCGTGAAGCGGGGTGAGCTTTCGCGGGAGGAGTTTGAAACATTGAAGGCCGACCGCAAGCGGCTGCTTCCTGTGCTTACGCCTCACGCCACGTTTACGCAGGGCCGGCGGGTGAATACTGATGCTGTGCCTTCGGGATTGTGTATGCTGGATGTGGATCATCTGCCGGATGCACGTGGCTTTTATGAGGCTAACGTGCGCGGACGGGAGGAGGTGCTGGGCATCTTGTTGGCTCACATCACGCCTTCGTGTGAGGGCTTGCGTCTGGTGTTTGTGCTGCCCGATGCAGCGATGGAACTGGAAGCTGCACAGCGCTGGATGGCTGGCCGGCTGGGTATGAAGGATTATGACGGGGCAGTGAAGGATTTGGCCCGCTGTTCTTTCCTTGTGCCGCGCGATTATTTTCTGTATTTGAATGAAGCAGAATTGTTTGGCGAGGCTGCTGCAAACTCTTCAGTTGCTGAAGGTTCTTCAGTTGCTGCAAACTCTTCAACTGCTGAGAATTCTTCAACTGCAAGTTCTTCTTCAGCTGAGAATTCTTCAACTACTGAAGGCTCTTCTTCAGCTGCTGAGAGTTCTTCTGCAGCCAGCGGTTTGCAGGCGGAGTGTGCGCCGGCTGAATCTGACTCCGGTCAGGATGCGTACGATGAGGTGCCCTGTTTCAGGGGAGTGCCCTACAGCGATATCATTCAGCAGTGGCTGATGCTGACGGGTGGCGAACCGGTGAAAGGGGAGCGGAATACGCGTCTGCACCGATTGGCTTATCATCTGCGTTACATTACGGACGATGATGAAACGTTGATTAAACGAATTCTTCCGCGCTATGGCTTGGGGGATAGGGAAATCGATTCGCTGGTTCATTCGGCTTGTATGGCGAAATTCTGCTCCACGCCAACCGAAATGAAGAAGGCGGTTCAAGCGGCTTTCGCCCTGGCTGCAGTGCAAAACAGCAATTCTGCTTTCGCTGCCAACTCTGCTTATGCCGGTGGTTTTGCTTCCGTCGGTGCTGGCGGTTCAACTTTTGCTGGCGGGCCAACTTCTAGTGCTGCTGGTACCGCTGCTGGTTTCGCTAATGCTTCCGCTTCCGCCGGCAACTCAGCCTCTTCTTCAGTCGGCAATGCAGCTTCAATTGGAAATGTTGTTTCTTCTCCAGTCGGCAATGCTGCATCCGCCCCTGCCCCTGCTGCTGCTTCTGCTGTGGGCGGAGGCATAGGGGGAGCTATGAGTGAGGACAGTCTGTTGCCTCCGCCTATGCCGGAGCAGCTGCCTGCACTCATCGAGCTGCTGCTGAGGAGCACTCCCGAGGTGTACCGTCCTGCCGTGGCGCATGCGGTGTTTCCGGCGCTCGGGGCGCATCTGCACCGCACTACGTTCCGCTACATCGACAATGTGTGTCATGAGGCCACGCTGATGAACGTGCTCATGGCGGGCACGGGTGCGGGTAAGGATTGCATCTCGGAGCCTATCAACCGCATCATGGCGGACATCCGGGAGCGGGATGCCGAGAACCTGCGCCGCGAGCGGGAGTGGAAGGAGGAGGTCACTTCGAAAGGGGCCAACAAGGACAAACGCCGCCGCCCGGAGGGGTTGGTGATTCAGGAGATTGATGCGGACATGACGAATCCGGCCTTTGTGATGCGCACGGCGGAGGCGGACGGGCATTTCCTCTATACGAAGCTCAACGAGATTGACCAGTTTGATGCCTTGAAAGGCAGTACGCGCGGTCAGCAGCAGTTTCAGATTATGTGCTTGGCGTTCGACCCGGGCAATCGCTACGGCCAGACGCGTGTGGGGGCGGCTTCGGTCACGGAGAAGGTGTGCGTGCGGTTCAACTGGAATGCGTCGACCACCATCCTCAAGGGGAAGCGTTATTTCAGCCGGGTGCTGACGGACGGACCGGTGTCGCGCATCAATTTCTGCACCATTCCCGAGCGCGAAATCGGGGCGGAGATGCCGGTGTATGGTTCCTACGGGCCGGAGTTTGACGAGGAGCTGCGTCCGTACATCGACTGCCTCTGCCGGGCGAGCGGGGAGATTGACTGTCCCGAGGCGTGGCGGTTGGCTTTGCAGCTGCGAGAGGAGTGCGCCGACTGTGCGCGGCTGACTCAGAGCCGGGTGTATGAGAATCTGTCGTTTCGCGCCCTGGTGATTGCCTGGCTCAAAGCCTGCGTGCTCTATGTGGCGAGCGGCTGCCAGTGGGACCCCACGTTTGATGCGTTTGTGCGCTGGAGTCTGCAGTATGATCTGTGGTGTAAGATGGAATTTTTCGGTACGGCCATTCAGGAGGCGAATATGGCAGGCGATACCTTGTATGCTGCTGCGCGTCCTGGACGACGGAATCTGCTGAGTTTGCTTCCGCCAGTGTTTAGCTTGGCGGAGGCGGTAAGCATGCGGGTGAGCCAGGGGCTGGATGCGGACGGAACGTGTGCCATGCTGCGCCAATGGAGGCATCGCGGGTATGTGCAGATGGAGGTTGCCGATCGTGCCGGAGTTCAGACAGAGATGTACCGCCAGCTGAAGAATTGAGTTAGCAATTTTGAAATGGAAAGGCAGCTGTGTTTCTGCCCTTTCCATTTGAAACAGGAAGGCAGATGAGATGAGAAAAACTACATTACAAGAATTAATAATAATGAATGAACTATGGAAATGATTCTGATCCGTATTGCCAAACGGGATACCTATACTATTGGCAAGCTTTTTATGAACGGACATTATGTGTGTGATACGCTGGAGCCCAAGTGGCGGGATGTGGGTATCGGTCGGCCGGGGCATAAGATTCCCGGGCGTACGGCCATTCCCGAGGGGCGTTATGCGGTGGCGGTGTCCTTCTCGCCCAAGTTCAAGCGCTGGCTGCCGCTGCTGCTGAACGTGCCGCTGTTTAGCGGTATCCGTATCCATGCAGGCAACACGGCTGAGGATACGCAGGGCTGCATCCTGCCGGGATACAACAGGCAGGTGGGGCGTGTGATGGATTCGCGCATCTGTGAACGGGAAATCATGCATCGCTTGTCTGTCCGGCCGGAAGGTGAAGGCATTTGGCTGACGGTGAAATGATTCGGATTAGCGGAGAACTGATTCGGATTGGTGAAGAGAAAACTTCGGATTGATGATGAAAGGGGAGCAGGCCAGGCGCCTCGGGGCAGCAGATTGTTTCATCTGCAACTTTCGCGCGCGCGTGTGACAATTCGTGACAGTGTGACACTTTTGATTTTTTTTTCTGAAAACTCCCCTTTCTTTCTCTGCGATTTCGTACATTTGCGGGAGTACTGTATGATGCCTTTTTTTTAGAATGAAGGGCTATTGTATGTATGAATAATGAAAGGCTATTATATATATTAATAAGGTATGTCTATGGTAGTATGTCTATTATGGCGTAATATATTTGTAGCACATGAAGGCGTATATTCTAACTAAACGATAAATATGATAGATTTTACACAGTTTCCCAATCCTTGCTATATTATGGAGGAGGAACTTTTGAGAAAGAACTTGAGTTTGATAAAGAGCGTGGCCGACAAGGCAGGAGTGGAGATCATTCTTGCTTTCAAATCGTTTGCCATGTGGCGCTCGTTTCCCATTTTCCGCGAATACATCCATCATTCCACGGCGAGCTCGGTCTACGAGGCCCGTCTGGCACTGGAGGAGTTCGGCAGCAAGGCACACACCTACTCGCCGGCCTACACGGAAGCTGACTTCCCGGAAATCATGCGTTGCAGCAGCCACATCACGTTCAACTCGCTGTCGCAGTTTGAGCGTTTCTATCCGATGACGGTGGCCGAAGGCAGCGGCATCTCCTGCGGTATCCGGGTGAATCCGGAGTATTCGGAGGTGGAGACGGAGCTGTATAACCCCTGTGCACCGGGCACACGCTTTGGTGTGACGGCCGATCTGCTGCCCGACACGCTGCCCGAGGGCATTGAGGGCTTCCACTGCCACTGCCATTGCGAGTCGTCCTCGTTTGAGCTGGAGCGCACGCTGGTGCATCTGGAGAAGCGTTTCTCCCGCTGGTTCCCGCAGCTGAAGTGGCTGAACCTGGGCGGCGGACACCTGATGACACGCAAGGGATATGACACGGAGCATCTCATCGGCCTGCTGAAGGGACTCAAGGAGCGCTATCCGAACCTGCAGATCATTCTCGAACCGGGTTCGGCGTTTGCCTGGCAGACGGGCGTGCTGGCGTCGGAAGTGGTGGATGTGGTGGAAAGCCGGGGCATCCGTACGGCGATTCTCAACGTGAGCTTCACTTGCCACATGCCCGACTGTCTCGAAATGCCCTATCATCCGGCAGTGCAGGGAGCGCATCGCGGCGAACAGGGACCGTTTGTCTACCGGCTGGGGGGTAACTCCTGTCTGAGCGGCGACTATATGGGCTCCTGGAGTTTCGACCACGAACTGCAGATTGGCGAGCGGATTGTGTTTGAAGATATGATTCACTACACCATGGTGAAGACAAATATGTTCAACGGAATTCATCATCCGGCCATCGCTATGTGGACGAAAGAGGGAAAAGCTGAAATTTTCAAGCAATTTTCTTACGACGATTATAAGTATAGAATGAGCTGATATATAGATGGTTGACTCGTTTGCGGTGGTAAAGGCGAAAAAAAAGATGAAAAAAAATAGGCGAAATGTTTGCAGGTTTCTAGAAAATGCCTACCTTTGCAACCGCAAACGAAAAACAACGCGGAAATAGCTCAGTTGGTAGAGCATAACCTTGCCAAGGTTAGGGTCGCG
>Scooby_p2__coassemble_3571_pt1 | contig 5855 bp, 6 predicted proteins | sample Scooby_p2__metabat2_high_PE_030 | metagenome-assembled genome bin Scooby_p2 | reverse complement strand
CCGATAGCCACCACAGGCAGCGTGAGGCCCGCCTCTTCCATCCGGGCCAGGATAGACGCATAGCCTTCCAGTCCCAGCACCGGGCTCAGATTCTTCTTGGTGGTGGTGAAGCGGAACGGACCCACGCCCACATAGTCGGCTCCTGCGCGGTAGTGGAGCATCACATCCTCAAACGTATTGGCTGTGCCCCCGATGATAAACTGCTCGCCGAGCAGCGCACGGGCCTGGTCGATGGGCATATCGTTCTTGCCCAGGTGCACCCCGTCCACTTCCAGCTTCTTGGCCAGCTCCACGTGGTCGTCGAGCACAAACACTGCGTCGTGCTCCTTGCAGAGCGGTTTCAGCTGCAGGGCCACGGCTTCCACTTCCTCCAGCGGCGCCTCTTTCATGCGCAGCTGAATCCATTTGCATCCGCCTTCCAGCGCCATACGCGCCGATTCGAAATACGAATACCGCTCGGTCTGATGGGTAATAAACTGTAGACTCACCATATCGTTATCCTCCGCAAGCCGCTTTGATGATCACCAGGTTATCGTTCTCGTGCAGCGCAAACCCTTCCCATTCGTTGCGGGGAATCATTTTATTGTTCACGGCGATGGCCACCCCCTGTGCAGGCAGTGCCAGTTCCGCAGTCAGTTGGGTGAGAGTAGCCTCCGAAGGAAGCTCCATCTCTTTGCTGTTAACTTTTACTTTCATATTCTTATCTGGTCTAAATTCGACATACCTCCGGCATCAGCCGATGCCATTTAGCTTGAAAGTAAATACAAAGAGTGTGCTAAAAAAGAAAGGCAAAAAAGAAATAAAACACAATCCCTACGTCAGTATTAACTGCATCAGGTTCTTAGGGTATAATCTCAGCCCCCTGTGGGCACCCCTTTGTCTTTACAAGGGCAAAGTAAACGAAAAAGAATCAGAAAAAAAAGTACTTTCCTCTTTTTTCTGATTCTTCTTATCGATTCTTCTTATTGATTACTGATTCTTCTTATCGATTCTTCTTATCGATTCTTCTTACTGATTATTGATTCTCTCTGCAGAATCTTTTTTTACCGGGCAGCTACATCCGCTTCTCCACAGCCTCCCAGTCGATGATGTCCCACAATGCTTGGATGTGGTCGGCTCTCCGGTTCTGGAAATCGAGATAATAGGCATGTTCCCACACGTCGAAGCCCAAAAGCGGAGTCATCCCCTTGCGGAGCGGATTGCTGCCGTTGGCCTCTTTCGTAATGTGCAGTTTGCCGTCCTTGTCTACTGCCAGCCAGGCCCATCCCGAGCCGAAGAGTCCCGTAGCAGCGGCATTGAGCTCTTTCTTCATATTCTCAAAGCTGCCGAAATCGCGGTCGATAGCCTCGCGCAGCTTGCCCGCCGGCTCCTTCCGGGAAGGGTTGGGTGTAAACTGCAGGAAATACAGCGTGTGGTTCAGCACCTGTCCGGCATTGTTGAACACCGCACCGTCGGGGGCAGTAGCCACAATTTCCTCCACCGTCTTTCCCTCATACTCCGTGCCGGGCACCAAGTTGTTGAGGTTGTTCACATAAGCTTGCAAATGCTTGCCATAGTGGAAATCCACTGTCTGCTGACTGATTACAGGTTCCAGCGCCTCATGGGCGTAAGGAAGTTTAGGCATTTCGTAATTCATAGCTATCATCATTAAAGACATTAGTAATGTTTTCATGTTCAAAAAAATATAAGGGTTACTACTCAAAATAACGTCTATTTAATATAACGTCTACTTAATATAACGTTTACTCATTTCTAAAAGTTCAGAAAAATGTCCACTTATTTTCCGAAAGTCCGAAATAACAGTCACTCATTTCTGCAAGTTCAGAAAAAACGCCCACTTGCTTCCCGAAAGTCCGGAAAAAATCCATTCCAATCCGATGGTTGGGAGGAAAAGCAGCCGGCCGGTTTGGCTGTTGGCCTTCCCCGTGTTTTTATTTGTAACAAATATACGGAAATTATCCGATGAATGTACTACTTTTGTGTTTTAAAATGTACTACTTTTGTGTTTTAATAGGAGAAGAATCTCTGAAAATAGGAGAAAAACTTCCTGAATCTGGAGAAAAACTCCTGAACGATGAATATAACCCCTTGAAGGAAGCCGACTTCCTTTGTCAGAAGAAAAAAGTTTGTAACAGTCTATGAATACCAACTATAGAGAAGAACTGAACGAAAGCCAATATGCCGCCGTGGCCTACAACGACGGCCCCTCGCTGGTCATCGCCGGCGCCGGGTCGGGCAAGACGCGCGTGCTCACCTATAAGATAGCCTATCTGCTCGACCACGGCTACGAACCCTGGAACATCCTCGCGCTGACCTTCACCAACAAGGCCGCCCGCGAGATGAAAGAGCGAATCGCCCGGCAGGTGGGCATGGATCGGGCCCGCTATTTGTGGATGGGCACCTTCCACTCCCTCTTCTCGCGCATCCTGCGTGCCGAAGCCGCCCACATCGGCTTCCCCTCGCAGTTTACCATCTACGATGCCTCCGACAGCAAGAGCCTGGTGCGCACCATCATCAAGGAGATGGGGCTCGACGAGAAAGTGTATAAGCCCGGCAGTGTGCAGGCTCGCATCTCCAACGCCAAGAATCACCTGGTGACCCCCGGAGCCTACGCCGCCAACAAAGAAGCCTACGAGGGCGACTGTGCCGCCAAGATGCCAGCCATCCGCGACATCTACGCCCGCTACTGGGAGCGGTGCCGGCAGTCGGGCGCCATGGATTTCGACGACCTGCTGGTGTACACCTACCTCCTTTTCCGCGACTTCCCCGAAGTGCTGGAGCGCTACCGGCAGCAGTTCCGCTACGTGCTGGTGGACGAGTATCAGGACACCAACTACGCCCAGCACAGCATCGTGCTGCAGCTCACCAAAGAACACCAGCACGTGTGTGTGGTGGGCGATGACGCGCAGAGCATCTACTCCTTCCGCGGAGCCGATATCGACAACATCCTCTACTTCACGAAGGTCTATCCCCACACGAAGCTCTTCAAGCTGGAGCAGAACTATCGCTCCACGCAGACCATTGTCCGGGCAGCCAACAGCCTCATTGAGAAGAACCAGCGGCAGATACGCAAGGAAGTCTTCTCCGAGAAGGAAACCGGTGAGGCCATCGGCGTGTTTCAGGCCTACAGCGATGTGGAGGAGGGAGAAATCGTGGCAGGCAAGATTGGCGAGCTGAGGCGCAAGTGGAAGTATGACTATGCCGACTTTGCCATCCTCTACCGCACCAACGCCCAGAGCCGTATCTTCGAAGAGGCCCTGCGCAAGCGGTCCATGCCCTACAAAATCTACGGCGGACTGTCGTTCTATCAGCGCAAGGAGGTGAAAGATGCCATCTCTTACTTCCGCCTGGTGGTCAACCCCCACGACGAGGAGGCCTTCAAGCGCATCATCAACTATCCCGCCCGGGGCATCGGCGACACCACGGTGGGCAAACTGCTGGCTGCCGCTGCCGAGCACGGGGTGAGCCTGTGGCAGGTGCTCTGCGAACCCCTCACGTATGGCGTGAGCATCAACAAGGGCACACACACCAAGCTGCAGGGCTTCCGCGAACTCATAGAGAGCTTCATCGCTGAGGTGGAAGGGCAGAATGCCTACCAGCTGGGCACCGCCATCATTACCCGTTCGGGCCTCATGAACGACATCTGCCAGGACACCTCGCCCGAGAGCCTGAGCCGGAAAGAGAACATCGAAGAACTGGCCAACGGACTGAACGACTTCTGTGCGATGCGCATGGAGGAGGGCAACACCCACGTGTCGTTGGGCGACTTCCTGTCGGAGGTGTCGCTGCTCACCGACCAGGATTCCGACAAGGAAGACGACGGGCCCAAGATAACCCTGATGACCGTACATTCGGCCAAGGGACTCGAGTTTAAGAACGTCTTCGTAGTGGGCATGGAAGAAAACCTCTTTCCCAGCAGCATGGGAGGCGAATCACCCCGCGCGCTGGAAGAAGAACGCCGCCTGTTCTACGTGGCCATCACCCGGGCCGAGGAGCACTGCTACCTCTCCTATGCCAAGAGCCGCTACCGCTACGGTAAGATGGAGTTCGGCAGCCCCAGCCGCTTCCTGCGCGACATCGACACCCGCTTCCTGCAGCTTCCAGCCGGCATGGGCATGGCCCGCACGGTGGATGAGGGAGCCCAGCGCTTCCGCAGCGAGATGGAAGGCAGCCGTCCGGCTTACGGGCAGGGCGCAGGCAGCCGGTCATCCTATGGGCAGGGCGCAAGCAGTCGTTCGGGCTATGGGCAGAGCGACCGCCCCAAGGCACAGCTCATTGCACCCACCTTGCCGCGCAACCTGAAAAGAGTGCCGGCAGCCGCCGGCAGTGCTTCTGCCTCTGCACCCTCGGCAGCCGTGACCGGAGTGAGCGCCGGGCAGACCATTGCCCACGAGCGCTTCGGAGTGGGCACCGTGCTGAAAGTGGAAGGCACCGGTGAGAATGCCAAGGCCACCATCCGCTTTGAGAATGCTGGCGAGAAGCAGCTCCTGCTGCGCTTTGCCCGTTTCAAGGTCGTAGAGTGATTCCCTTTAAAAAAAAAAATCAGAAGTCAGAATCATTCGAAGACACAGATAACTAGCTGTCAGAATAAAAAGTCAGCTGTGAGAATACAATGAATAAAAAGTGATATATTTGCTGCAGACAAATTATACGACTATGAGAATAAAACAGATTGTATCGCTCCTGGCCCTGTGTGCCAGTCTTGCTTCCTGCTCCACTACGTATGTGGTCAAGCGGGATATCCTCGCCGATGTGCAGCCCGGCATGACCCAGGAAGAAGTCAGAAAGACCTTCGGCAAGCCCGACTACCGCCGGTTCGGCCACGGACTGGAAGAGTGGGAGTACAACAAATGGATTTCGGGCAGTGAAGGAGTCATCGTTGTGGGTTTTGAAAACGGGAAAGTGGTGTCCATGGACTCCTTCCAGAAGCCACAGACTGCAGTGCCGACCCCGCCCGTGGTGGTGCCCCCGGTGTCAGGTCCTGGCGTGAACTGTCCCTATCCCGTAGGCATGCCCCGCATGAGCGAAGCCGAGTTTCAGCAATACTATCATCAAGTGAAGGCCAAACCCTTCTCCGACGATCGGGAGGAGATGATTAAAACCCTCTCCACCAGCAAGCGCCTCACCTGCCGCCAGTGTGCCCAGCTGATGGGCTTCTACAGCTTCAGCGATGATAAGATGAAGGTGCTCCGCTGGTTTGCCCCGCACCTGGTGGACCGCGAAAACTACGGAGAAATACTGAAACAGTTCAGTTCCTCGTTCGACCACGACGATGTGAAGAAAATACTCGGCATCAAATGAGCCGCAAATTTGGGCATATAGAGCCAAGATGCTATTTTTGCCCGCTGATATAACAATTACAAATATTAATAACAATTAAAAGGGAAAAAAATGAAAAAGAAATTAGCATTGTTAGGTATGCTGCTCATGTTGCTGGGCAACGTGTACGCACAGAAAGGTAAACAAGCCATCGGCTTCGGACTGAGCTACGGTACAGAAATCGAGAACATCGGTTTGGGACTCAAGTACCAGTACAACATCACCAACCCCATCCGTCTGGAACCGTCGATCAACTACTTCTTCGAAAACGACAACGTCAGCATGCTCGACCTCAACGTCAATTTCCACTACCTGTTTCCGGTAGCCAGCAACTTCAAACTCTATCCGCTGGTGGGTCTTACTTTCTCCAACTGGATGTTTGATTTTGGTGATAGCTGGTTGGATGATGATTTCGACCTCGACGACAACGAATGCCGTTTCGGTATGAACTTAGGAGCCGGTGGCGAACTGTCGCTCAACCGCAACTGGGCGTTCAACTTCGAATTCAGATACCAGCTCGTGAGCGACTTCGACCA
>Scooby_p2__coassemble_2692_pt1 | contig 7479 bp, 8 predicted proteins | sample Scooby_p2__metabat2_high_PE_030 | metagenome-assembled genome bin Scooby_p2 | reverse complement strand
GATTACTCCGTTCAATTACGGAATTTCATTTAAAGTCAAAATATAGACATGTAAAATTAAACGGTAAGCAGTAAAAATTAAACTATAAACATTAAACTATTAAGAATTATGAGAAAACTATTTTTTGCTTTCAGCATGTGCATGCTGGGTTTATTGGTGTATTCCTGTTCGGATGATGACCAGCCGGGATACGATTTAAGTCAGGTAAAGATTCAGTTGGTTTATCCGGAAGGTTCGGGCTGCAGCGCGACTGAAGGGGTGGAAGTTTCGCTGAAGAGTACTTCTACCGGTACGGTCTTTTCTGAGAAGACGGATGCGAACGGTGTCGCTCAGTTTCAGGTGCCCCGGGGCATCTACGAGGCGTCTGCTTCCGAACAGCGAGTGATGGATGTAGAGGTGTATCTGTTCAACGGCATCAACAGTCAGGTGAATGCCAGCACTGAGCAGGTGGAGGACGTTATCCGGCTGGAGATGTCGAAAGGCGGCTCGGTGGTGATCAAGGAGCTGTATGTAGGAGGATGTCCGAAAGATGACGGATCCGGCTATTTTGCCAGAGACCAGTATGTGATTCTCTACAACAACTCATCGGCCACGATTGACATCAGCGACCTGGCGCTTGCTATGGTGAATCCGTTCAATTCGCAGGCCAGCAACAAGGATTATGTCAACGGCCAGCTGTTTTATGCCGCCGAAGGATGGATTCCGGCCGGCAACGGATTCTGGTATTTTGAATCGCCTGTGACACTGGAACCGGGCAAGCAGATTGTGATTTCGATGTGTGGCTCGGTGGATAATACGAAGACCTATTCGCAATCCATCAATTTTGCCAACAAGGATTATTATTGTTGCTATGACGTAGAAGATTACAGCCATCCGGCGTATTATCCCACTCCTTCAGAGTTGATTCCTACCAGCCATTATCTGAAAGTGTACAGCTACGGCTTGGGCACTGCCTGGCCGCTGAGCAATTCCAGTCCAGCCTTTTACATCGTACGTCCGCAGGGCACCAGCCTGAAGGAATTTGTGGACAATCCGGCCAATGAGAATATGTATGGCTCCAACCAGGTGCGCAGAAAGGTGCCGGTAGAATGGGTTGTAGACGGCGTGGAAGTGTTTGCCAAAGGACAGGCGAACAATAAGAAGAGACTGGTGCCCAGCATTGACGCCGGTTATGTGGAAATGACTGCCAAAATGGGGTATACACTCTATAGAAATGTGGATAAGGAAGCCACGGAAGCGGTACCGGGAAATGAAGGAAAGCTTGTGTACAGCTACGCGCTCGGTGTAGACGGAGCAACGGATCCAAGCGGCATCGATGCGGAAGCTTCTATCCGGAAGGGGGCCAGAATTGTGTACAAGGATACCAACAACTCCAGCCAGGACTTCCATCTGAGAAGTAAAGCGTCGTTAAGAAACTAAATGGGATATGTTTTTAGTGAATACCAATCATTTTAGATGGGCATGGGCAACGGGAATCTCGGTTCTCGCTGTCCTGTCTGTGCAGGCAGACAATCATCAGCCGGTGGCGGATTCGTTGGTCATGAATCCGTCGGTGGTGGACCGGGATTATCAGGAAACGGAGTTGAGGTTTTATGCATCGCCGTCGCAGAATGCTTCTTTCCTCACCGAGATGGAAGGAGGAAATCTGTCGTATCTGGAATGCAGCGGACAGCTGCGTAGGGGAAAGCTGGTCGATTACTACCAGTCGGACCGCAGCCGAATTTTCGATGTTCAAACGGGGTCGTATTATCGCTTTAGCGACCGCCTGATGCTGGCCGGCTCACTCTCGTATGGATCCGATCGGGGAAAGCATCAGTCGGGCTCGGTCTTCATCCATCCGGAGCAGGCTCCTTTTGATATCGTAGAGATGGATCCGCAGCATGCCGGCACCAAGCGCAGAGAATGGTATTCATTGAGCGGACGGGCAGGATATGCCATCCATGAGAAAGTATCGCTGGGAGCTGCTTTGGACTATACGATAGAGAATTATGCCAAATTCAAGGATTTGAGGCACCAGAATTCGCTGATGGATCTGCATGTGTCGGTGGGCGGAACGTACCGGATAGTGCCGCAGATCACCCTGGGGGCGGCTTATGTATACCGCAGAAACATCGAGCGGGTTTCCTTCAAGATCTACGGGAATACCGACCAGCAGTACACCTCACTCATCAGCTTCGGAGGGTTTTACGGGCGCAGCGAACTGTTTGGCGAGAGCGGATACACGTCCCATGCGCTGCCGTTGTTTACGCAGACGCACGGTGGCACTGTGCAGCTGGCGGCAGAGAAGGGAGGCATGAAGTGGTTTAACGAATGGGGGTTCTATCAGGAGGACGGACGTTTTGGTACCGGAGCCTCCACTGCGATAACCTACAGTCATCATCGCGGGAGCCGGTTGGAATACCGGTCGAAACTGGTCCGCAGCAGCGGCCGTCTGCTTCATGTCATCGGGCTGAATGCCTACCGCCGTTCACTGGAGAATGAGGAGAATTCCTACAAAGAAAGTACCGATGCCAACGGGGTTTCTCAAATAGTGTATTACGGAAGCAACCGGGTGGGAGAGAAAGTATGGAAGGGAGCCAACGTGAGCTATACCCTGCTGTCGGGAAGCACCCCCCGGAAACGCGCCGATTGGATGGCGGGGATGGAAGCCGGCTATGAGGCCCGGTTGCTGACAGCGTCACCCTATCCGTTTTACCGGAAGCAGGACATACGCACCGTTCATGGGACGGCGTTTTTTACCCGGAATTGGCTAGGACGCAAAAATGGCTATTCGCTGTCGGTAAAGGCGGGCTATGCGGCTGGCTGGGGGCATCGAAACCAGGACGGCACCTATGCTTCGGTTTCCGAGCAACAGAAGGCACCCGTTTCGCTGGAGCATTATCTGCAGCAGGAGTATGACTACCGGGTGTCCCGTCAGGTAAAATCGGGTGTGTCAGGAGGCTACGAAAGGGCTCTTTCCAGCCGACTGTCTTTGTATGCCAAGGTGGAAGTGACCTATGCCGTGGCACTGAACACCCGCTTGAGGGGCGAGTCGCAAACGGTTTGCGGTCTTTCGGCAGGCGTTAAATTCTAAGTTTAAAAATGAGTATTGAGTTATGGAGAAGATTATAGAATGCGATCGGATTACGCATTATTATGGCAACAGGCTGATCTATGCCGACCTGAGTTTTGAGGTGGAAAAAGGCAAGGTGCTGGGTCTGTTGGGAAAAAACGGGACGGGTAAAACCACCATTATCAATATCCTGAACGGGTATCTGAAACCCCGCTCGGGCGTGTGCCGCCTGTTTGGCGAGGATATGAACAGTCTGAGCCCGGCCACGAAGTCCCGGGTGGGACTGCTGCTGGAAGGGCATGTGCAGCATACGTATTTTACGGTGCAGCAGATCGAGAAATTTTATGCGGCTTTCTTCCCGAACTGGAAAAAGGAGGCGTATTATGAGTTGTTGAAGAAACTGCAGGTGCTGCCCACGCAGAAGCTGTCTACCATGTCGTGCGGACAGCGTTCACAGGTGGCGCTGGGCCTCTTGTTTGCGCAAGACCCGGAACTCCTGATTCTGGATGATTTTTCCATGGGGCTCGACCCCGGTTACCGCCGGCTCTTTGTGGAGTATCTGAAAGAATATGCGTCGGCAGAAAACAAGACGGTGTTTCTGACCTCGCATATCATTCAAGATATGGAGATGCTGATAGACGACTGCATGATTATGGATTACGGACGCCTGCTGCTGCATAAGCCGGTTCGGGAAATCATGGACCACTTCAAGAGATTCCGCTTCCGGGCATCCCATCCGGATGTTACGTGGACGGGCGATTCGGACTTCTGGAATCCGTCATCGCTGGGCGGCAAATGGGAGGTTTATTCTTTCCTGGGCGAAGAGGAAGTGGCAGGCAGACTGGCTTCCTGGGGCATAAAAGAGCTGGTGGCAGAAAAGCTGTCTCTGGAAGACGCTTTCATAGGGCTGACCGGTAAGTATTGATTCGAAAAAAAGGAAGAGGATATGATGAATTTATTGAAAGCTTTATCGTATAAAGAATGGATGAAGACCCGAAAGCTGGTGGGAGGATGGATCCTCTTGCTGGCGGCTGTGTCGGTGTATGCTTATATTGACCTTACGTACACCATACGGATGAACGAAGCGGTGAATGTGTGGTTTGGCATTTTGTTTCAAGGCACGTCTGTGTCTGCCCTGCTGATGTATCTGCTGCCGCTGGCGGGCATTTCGCTGGCTATCGTGCAGTTTGTGCCGGAGATGACCCAGAAAAGATTCAAGCTGACGCTGCATTTGCCGGCCAGCGAAACCCGGCTGGTGTCGTCCATGCTGTTGTTTGGCTATGGAGTGCTGGGGGTGCTCTATCTGTGTTGTCTTGTTTTTCTGTCGTTGCTCGTCAGCAGGGTGCTGCCTTTCGAGGGGGTGTCAATGATGCTTTCCCAGGTGCTTCCCTGGACGGCGGCCGGTCTGGCCGGATATGGGTTTACGGCCTGGATATGCATCGAGCCCTGTTGGAAACAGCGGGCAATGAATATGCTGATGGCGGCAGGATTGCTGTCTGTCTGCTTTGTGTCGGTGTATCCCGAAGCTTATGCTGGTTTCGGCTGGGGCATGGCAGGGCTGGTGGCTGCGTCGTTTGTGTTCCCTTTCTATTCCTGCATCCGGTTCAAGCAAGGCGTTCAGTAAGCAGGTTTTTATCGTTCACTTTAATTAATATTCCGATGATATATGAAATATAAGAATGTTATCTATTTGATTCTGTTTTCATTGACTGCGGTCGTGGCGTCCTGGTGCGTGCCGGCCTTGGTGAAGAAAATGGTTTATGATTCCAACGGATATCCTTTGATGTACTACAGTGCCCGACTGAAGGAATTGTGTATAATCGATTTCCGGGAGAGGAACGATGCTTTCCGCGACATCAAGGGAAATGTGTATCCGCGGGCTCAGTATGATTCTCTTTTGCCGATGATGAATTACAGGCAGCTGGCAATGGACGGCACCCTGCCCGATTCGCTCGAAGGGTATGCCCTTGATGTGAAACTGCTGCGTTCGAAGCAGGTGATGTATCGTTACAAGCCGACGGATGTGTATGCCCCGCAGCCTAAAATGGGAGTGCTGATGGAGGCAATGCCCAAGAAAGGCAGTCTGGCTTTGCCGGGTGATTATTTCAGGTGGGGTGAGGAAGGGATGCTCTTTGTAGATGCAGAAACCAACGCTGTGAATCAGGAAAAGAGCAAGCTGTTTACCGACGAACTGCTTAAGAAAGGGTTTGCATTTCCGGCCCAGGCATCGTGGGGAAACCCGACGGTCATGAAGCCTTACGAGGAGGGGTATTTTTGCCTCGACAGCCGGGGAGAACTTTTTCATGTGAAGATGGTCAACGGCCGTCCGTTTGTGAAGAACACCGGGATCAGCCGGCAGGTAGCAGTCAAATGGTTTGCCATGCGCGAGGTCAGCGATAAAAGATTTTACGGTTATCTTTTTGGCCAGCAGGGGGAACTGGGTATCGTGGAAAGCAACGAGGACGGCGGATACCGTTTTGTCCGGATGGATGTGCGGCCGGTGGATCTGACGCGCGATGAGATCATGGTGCTGGGTAATTTGCTGTATTGGACGGTGCGAATAGGCAATGAGGAAGCCATGGACTGCTACGGACTGAAAACTTCTACTTTAGAGGCTTTGTCTGCTTATCATCAGGAGCGGGAAAAGGGGCTGTGGGACCAGGTGTCCAATGTGCTGTTCCCCGTCATCTTGTCGCCCGTTTCGCCGAATCAAGGGTTTGTGGGAGGCTATGTCTTGCATTTCTCACCCTGGGCGTGGATAGGCTCGGTTGTGCTGGCTGTGCTGCTGGTGCTATGGCGGCGAAAAAAGGACAACTGGCGGCAAACGGCCCTGGTGGCCGGAGTGGTGGCTCTCACCGGTCTGCCAGGTGTTATGGCTTACTTGCTCTTGCCGGGAAGCCGCTATGAGTAAATCCGGAATGACAGGATGAATAACTAGATGACCGGATAAATAGATTTAGTATCAACTTAAATAATCGCTTAAAAATGAAAAAACTTTATTATTTGATGGCTGTATTGGCCGTGAGTGTGGCATTTACTTCGTGTGGAAACAGTAAGAAACAAGCGGAAACTTCTTCAGCATCCGAGCTGGTTTCTCCGGAGATGGACGTAAACAAGGCGTTGTATGTGGAAGAAATTCTACAGCAGGCAGAGCAGAAGGTGGGTAAGGAAATTCTGTTGAAGGGTTTTGTCACTCACACTTGCAAGCACTCCGGCAGAAGATGCTTTGTCATGGGAAACGACCAGAAAACGACGATTCGCGTTGAAGCGAAAGGAAATATCGGCGGTTTCAACCGGGAACTGATCGGTTCTGAGCTGGTGATTAAGGGCCTTCTGAAAGAAAACAAGCTGACCAAAGAATACATGGATCAGGCAGAGGAAGAACTGAAAGAAAAGAAAGGTAAGGAAGGCAATGGTGAAACCTGCGACAGCGAGCTGAAAAACATCAACGGTATGCGCGAATGGATGAAAGCCAACAACAAAGATTATTATTCAATCTATTACGTAGACGGCACAGATTATGAAGTGGTGGAATAAAAGCATTGCCTATTGGCTCAGGGTGGTTCATCGGGACCTGGGATTCCTGATGGTGGGGTTATGCCTGGTATACGGTGTGTCCGGTTTTTTGCTGAATCACATGAACGGCAAGGACCCTGCATTTAAGACCGAAGAGGTCAGTGTGACGCTGACGCAGGGACTGAATCACGAGGAACTCATGAAGGCCTGGGAATCGCACCCGGAACTCCCTGCCTTGAAGAAGGTGTTCCGGGTGGATGAAGATCATTTCAGACTGATGCTGGAGGGAGGAATCGGAATCTACAACGCACAGACCGGGGTGACCGCGTATGAAACGCACGAAAAACGTCCTGTGATCTACTGGTTCAGCAGGATGCATTATAACCGTGTCAGCGGCTGGAGCTTCATCGGCGACTTTTTCGCCGTTTCTCTTGTGTTCTTTGCAGTGTCCGGTCTGTTTATGGTCAAAGGAAAGAGTGGGCTGGCAGGAAGAGGCAAATGGTATCTCTTGCTCGGTATCCTGATACCCGTTCTTTATGTAGTGTTTGCCTGATGAAGGAATAAGGAGGGAGTGTCAATGCTCCCTCTTTACTTGACGACGAACAGGCAGCAATCGAATGTTTGAAAATAATCAGTTATTTCCGATTGGCTAATTATTGGAAGCCTATGGAAAGCGATAAGGTGAAATAGTATATTCTACAACACATGCCTATGGAACAACAAACAATGACCGGTTCGGGACTGGAAGAAATGGGTGTAAACACCGAGCATCTGTTGAAGGATTTTATGAAAGAGAATGAACTCCTCTTTTTTCACCGACATAGAGGAGACCAGTTGTTAAAAACAGGTAAGCTGTTTTTTTTTGAATGGTAGATAGCATGTTCTTTCCAAAAATCGCTAACTTTGTCTTA
>Scooby_p2__coassemble_1975_pt1 | contig 9892 bp, 13 predicted proteins | sample Scooby_p2__metabat2_high_PE_030 | metagenome-assembled genome bin Scooby_p2 | reverse complement strand
TTTTTAGCAAAAAATTTACCTTTTGGCTTAAATGCTATGTTTAACTCGGCATTAGAAGGAATATTGAAGTCTAAGTATGCATTAGTGAAATGATACGAATCCAGATTAAAAGTTGCTTTTTCCATTATGATGTATTTTATGCTGCAAAATAATACATTGCGTCAACTGCAATATTGTTATCCATAGAATTAACTTTTACGTCATATTTATGTGTCTCTATATCAGTTCTTATATTGGAGAATGAAACTTCAATGTCGAAATGTTTTTTTACGAAGTCTGCATATTCTATGACATCGGGTCCTATTTCATTGAGATATTCTATCTCCTTCCAATCATTATCAAGCACATCCTTCGGAGTGTTTTCAAAATACTTCTTTAGACTATCAAGAAGATTACCCATGACTATAGTAATATTAAAGTTTATAATATATTCTTATTGTATAAACGAAGTTACTAAAAGATAAAGACTTTGGTCTACATCGTGTCTTTCTTATATGAATATTTAACATTATCGCACCATGTGCTGATGCACCATTCATCGCAGACTTCCTTTTATTTCAATGTCTACTGCACGACATACCATAAGGAATTGAAACTCACAAAGCAGCGCTTTACAGACCGTAAAGCATAGGTTTAGGAGGGCTAAACCTATGCTTTTCAGTCGCTATCTCGCTGTACTTTGCCTGCTATCAATTACGGCTCCCCTAACGCATTCACAATGACCTGCACCACCAGCGGCGAATACACCCGGCACTTGTCCCGGTAGCCCGATGCATACATCTGCTGCAGCAAGCCGGGATAACGGCGGATCCAGACATCCAGCCTTCTGAAAGCCGACTGCCGGGTCAGTTCGGGAGAATACAATTGAGCCAGTTCCGTGCGTCCGTACGTACGGATAACAAATTCTTTCATGACATCTTTCATGGCCTACACACGTTTAAAACTACACCTCAAAATTACAAAAAAACGGACAGAAAATCAACATTCCAGCCCCATTCTTTCAGCACTTCCCCACATTATTATTTCAGCACTTTTCCCCATTATTTCAGCACTTCTCCCCTTATTTTCACCCCCTTTTCGCCATGCGTATTTCAGCACTTTTTCCAGCAAAACCACCCCATAATCACCCCAAATCCACCCAATAATCACCCCTAATCAGCAATAATCACCCGAAATCACCCCTAACCACCCGTAACCACCTCTAATCACCTCCGGGCTTTTCGCGTGACGTATCTTTGTAGTGTCGAAAGGAAGGAAACCGATTGACACGAGAACCTTAAACCGAGTGGCCCACCGGCTACTCTATTGATTAACCCCTTAAAATTATCTATTATGATTCGTTACAAGATTTACCAGAACAAGCAAAAGAACGGTGTGAATGCAGGCAAATGGTTTGCCCGCGCGGTGTGCAATGAGACCTACGACCTCGACAAGCTGTCGGAACACATGAGCGGCCACAACTCCCCCTACTCCCTCGGTGTGATCCGCGGCGTGTTCACCGATATGGTGCGCTGCATCAAGGAACTGCTGCTCGACGGCAAGAGCGTGAAGATAGACGACCTCGCCATCTTCAGCGTCGGCATCCGGAGCAAGGGAACCGACACCTCCGAAGCATTCACCATGGACAGGAACATCACCGGTGTGCGGCTGCGTGCCCGTGCTACCGGCATCCTCTCCACGACGAACCTCAAGCTCTCCAGTCAGCTGAGACAGCAGAGCATCTATCAGAAGCCGGGCAGCAGCCAGCCGGTGACCGACTCTCAGCAGACTACCGGAGAGAAAGAACCCGACCCGAGCAAGGAAGAGGGCGGAAAAGACCAGGGAGGCAAGAAGCCAGGTGAAGTATCCGGCGAAACCCCCGACCCCATCGGCTAAGCCCGACGGAATGAAATACCCCTGTTGCAGCTTCCTGCAACAGGGCTGTATTGCCTATAAAACCCATTATTAACCCGAAAAAAATAGAAAAGTATGTGTGAACCCAACAACAACAGTAACTACAACAACAGTAACAACAAACGAGGCACCTGGGGATTCATCCTCAAGATCATCATCACCGTAGCCACCGCCGTCGCCGGCGTATTAGGAATCCAAAGCTGCAGCAACTGACCATGAGAACCATCACCCTGCTCATTGTGCACTGCAGTGCCACACCGGAAGGCAAGAGCCTTCCGGTGGAATCCTGCCGCTACGACCACATCCACCACCGTGGATTCCGCGACATAGGCTATCATTTCTACATCACCCGCGACGGAACCATCCACAAGGGACGGAACCTGGAAGACGTGGGAGCCCATTGCCTTCATCACAACAGCCACAGCATCGGCATCTGCTATGAAGGCGGACTCGACGCCACGGGAGCCCCGAAAGACACCCGTACCCTGGAGCAACGCGCCTCCCTGCTCGCCCTGCTGCGCGAACTGAAGAAGCTGTTTCCCCGCGCCGTGATCGTAGGCCATCACGACCTCAACCCGCTGAAGGACTGTCCGTGCTTTCCCGCTGCCAGCGAATATGCCGGACTGTAACAAGCATCCACTGGCACCGCGAACAAGGCTCTACTCTATTCGTGACACGCCTGCGGGAGACAGTCGAGCAACTTCCGGCGAATGTTGCTCGGCGAAAAACCCGAGCCCTTGCGCGGTGCCGGTTTATCCTTCACCTGTCCCGGCTTACCCGGCTGAGACACCTCCGGCACCCCCTCCAGTTCCTCCGGCCGCTGCTTCGACACCTTGTTGGGCACCAGGCCGATAAACGCACACAGCACCATCTTATTCAGAAACAGATCCAGCCGTGCCGGATAATTCCGGAAATGCCGCACATACAGATGCTGCACCTGATTGAGGAACGAATCCACGTTCTTCACCTTCGTGATGTTGAGCAGATCATGACAGATCTCCTGCTCGTGATAGTCATCCATCAGGATGGAACGGAACACATCCACCAAGTACACCAGTGAAGCCTTCTGATACGAATCCAGCACATCGTCCGCCAGCCCGCACACCGGGCCCTCCGCCGGATGATCCTCCGGCCCCGTTGCCTGTCCGGCCCCTTGACCGGCCTCCTGCTTCCTCCCTTGGGCATCCCCCGCAGGCCACAACCAGTGCAACTTGTCCAAGACCGACTTCACCACACTGGGGTCCGTGTTCACCACCACCACCTGCGTAGCATTCGGAGCTACAGAATTCAAATACACGATGCGAGCCTCACCGAGCAGCTTTCTATCCTCTTCACCCAAGAATAGAAATTCCTTTTTGTCTTCATTCATAATCATTATATTTAAAAGGTCAATAATGACATGAATTTACCACTCCATCCACTTTGAAATTTATTGCCACAATCATTGCCATTTTTCAGCATTTTTTGCTCCAACTTTGCCATTTTTTGCTTCGTTTTAAAATTTTTTGCCCCGTTTTGCCACGGGACGAAAAGCCTATTGCACAAGTCGGAAATCCGTTATACTTTTGTCATCCCAGGCTGAGAATGAAGCCCTTAACAATCACTCTCCACCTTTTCGGGACGGTCGTAAAACAGAATACAAATCTATAAAAAGATTGGGAAATGACAACCTACAACGATGAAGAAAATTTAGAAAAAGATGAAGTGGTCCCTGCCTCCGGCCACAAGCGCATCAGTCTGCATGTGCTAAGGCAGGAAATGAAACGGTGGGAAAGCATCAAAGCCACCCCACTCCAAAACTACGCCCTCGTGCAAGTGTACCTCGGCTTGACCGAATACCTTACCCCCGACGGCATCTATCTCATGAGCCAGCTCACGCCCCTGTCGCGCAAGCTCGGCTTCCGTCAGCCGCAGATCCTGCTCACCCTCCTCTGCCGGTCCCGTTCGTTCACCTTCATCTGCAGCAGCGACCTCACCTCCTGCTACGGATTCTACTCTGCCGCCACCCTCAAAGGCAAGACACTGACCCATTTCGAGCTGCAACAGCCCGAACTCTGCCAGATTGCCGTAAATCCCCATCTCACAGCCTTTTACAACACATTGAGACAAGCGGATGCCGACACGGAATGCTGTGAAACCAGCGAGGATAAAAGCCTGTGCAGCAACGAAGTAACCCCTCAAAACGGGATCAAAAAATCGAAAAAAACGGCTCAAAAGGTGTTTAACAAAATTTCAGAATTCTGCAGTATATATACTAACTATATACTAGTAAATAATATATATATATATCATTCAGTAAGTAATAATCCTCCTACGGAGGAAGCGCGAAACGCGCAGTGGATGAAAACGGTCCATTCCGTTGCCTCCGCCGCCAGCCCGGCACCCGCCGAAAAGCCCACTTACGGCACAGCCAGCGACTACTTCCACGAGATGAACCAGAGCGCCGCCCGTCGCAGCCTCTTCTTCCAGCCCCAGCGGGCGGCCATCAGCCAGCGCTACCACCTCAGCCTGGACGAAAGCCGCTTCGTGCTCATCCACATCGTCAACGACTACCTCATCCCCCAGTTCAACCAGCAGAGCCGTTTCCTTACCACGCCCCCTGCCGGCCGCGACAAATGGTTGCGCAACATCGCCCGCAGCAAATACTACCTCTACGAGCTCGACCACGCCTACGAAAACGCCAAGTCCGAAATCCAGGCCTTCCGCCGGCAGCAAGCCCAGCAGCAATGCGACGAACTGCGCAGCAACCATCCCCTGTCGCCCCACGAATGGACCAGTCCGAAAAGCGGCAAGCGCCTCTACCAGGACCCCGTGTGCGGCGTGATCGAGCTGCCCGAAGAAGCCGCCCCCCGGCCCACCGCCACCGCCCGGTGGAACCGCTTCACCCGGCAGTGGACAGAATCAACCAATTAATCAATCAATCAGTTAATCAATTAATCCATAAACAAATCAAGCCATGAATCCATCAAAAAATTCATCCCAGCTACCCAAACTCTGGTACAAAGACCTCGATTCCCCCCGCCGGTCGGGAATGAATCAAGTCGTATGCCGCTGTCCCGTGTGCGGCACCCGTCACCTCTACGTCAACCGCATCAGCGGCCTCTTCAAATGCTTCTACGCCGGCTGCCCCTTCAAAGGCATCACCGAAGAAAAGAAAGCCGCATACCGGAAAGAACACCAAGTCCTCCACAGGCAGCCCGTCTACCATCATCGCAAAGAAGACGGATGCGACTACCTCAGCGGCATCGAAGACGATTAAAAAATGAACAAAAAATTATGTCAAAAAATAAAGTCAGTAAAACGTATGTCTAACCCCAAACTGATATCCACCATCCTTATGGAAACATTAGAGAATCAACTCCCCATCAGTGAGACCCCCGGAGCCCGTCAGCCGCAGCACGTAGGCGCCCGCATCCGTGAAAAAGTGACCGAAACCTACGGAGCCACCCTTCCCCTGCCCGGCGACTTCAAGTCCCTGCCAGCCGAGAAAATCAGCAAACTCCGGCCCATCACCGTGAGCAACACCCCGGCCGACCCCACCGAAGCAGCCGTGCAGCAATACCTCCGCTCCATCGGCATCAGCCTCGACACCGCCCAGGCCCTCGAACTCTGCTACCTGTCGCACACCTTCATCCGCGACTCACAGTCCGTCACCCTGCCCGCGCTCGTCTACCCCTTCACCGTCAACGGCAAGCTCATCAGCCTCAAATACCGCTCCTGCGCCTACACCCCCTCGGTGAAGCCCGACCAGCCCGGCACCTACAGCAAAGACTGGAACCAAGTGACCAGCCACTCCGAGTTCGGCATCACCCCCTGCTTCATCGACACCCTCGCCCCCGAACACCTTGCCGGCCAGCGCGTGCCCCAGCTCATCATCACCGAAGGCGAGAAAGACTGCCTCGCCCTCTACGAAGCCGGCTACCGCCACTTCATCAGCGTGCCCACCGGAGCCAGCAGCGAACCCGGCAAATACCTTGCCCCCTTTGTGGACTGGTTCACCGCCGTAGACAGCATCATCATCTGCGGCGACAGCGACTATCCCGGCCGCCAGATGACCCACACCCTCAGCGAGTTCTTCGGCCCCCATGCCAGCGTCGTCGACCTCCCTGCCGACTGCAAAGACATCGCCGACGTCCTCCTCAAGCACGGCAAAGAAGAAGTGCAGCGCGTCATCCGCCAGGCCCATCCCCGGCCCACCAAAGCCATCCGCCGCGTAGCCGACCAGCAAGACGAAATCATCGCCATCCTCCAGAACCGCTACGACCACGGCTACACCTTAGGCTACGGACCGCTCACCGACCACGTGTTTCATCCCGACCACACCGGCGGGCTCGTCGTCGTGTCCGGCCAGCCCAACAGCGGAAAGAGCGACTTCCTCAACGACCTCATGATGCACCTCATGACCGGCCAGGACATGCACATCCTCTTCCTCTCCTTCGAGACCCCCAACAAAGCCAAGCACAACGCCCACATGGTAGAACTCCACCGCCAGACATCCGACCTCAGCCTCTGCCCCAAAGAAATGATGGCCGAAAGCATCCAGTTTCTCGACCAGCACATGGCCCATCTCGACCTCCAGGGCGAAGAGCGCACCCCCGAGCACATCCTCGAACTTGCCGACCAGCACCGGCGGCAGAGCGGGCTCGACTACTTCATCATCGACCCCTACCTCTTCATCGAGCTCAAGCCCGCGAAGAAAAACGAGAGCGAGACCGAGAGCATCAAGCGCATGCTGACCCTCTTCCAGACCTGGGGACAAGAACACCACATCTGGGTGTACATCGTGGCCCATCCGCGCAAGAACCCCAACAGCCACGGCGGCTTCACCAACGACGAAATCAGTCCCAACGACATTGCCGCCAGTGCCCACTGGAGCAACCTTGCCGACTTCCTCTTCGTCATCAAGCGCGAGAACGAGCCCAACCGCCACTACACCGAACTGCGGATGATCAAAGTGCGCGACCAGAACCTCTGCTCCCCCGGCCGGGCCTACTTCGTGCGCACCAACTACGGTGCCTACCTGGAGCAGCCCTCACCCGAAGCCTGCGAAGAATGGTACGTGGAACACATGGTGAGGTAAAGATAGAATGCCACACTCCTGCCGGAATCTGCATCCCGTAGCACCCTTCGGCAGGAGCCAGCAAGTGGCGAGACACCTCCCGGAACTTATCTAAATATTAGCAAATTTTTTAGCCAAAAAATTTGCAATCCAACGATTTTGAATCACATTCTCAGCAGAAGTGGATATACACACTCCATATCCTTGTTTGGATTTGGGCAAGCGAATCTCTAAAAGATTCTTATCACCTACTTTGTGAATAAAATGAGTATCACCGGGTTTAAAGTCAATAGAATTCAAAACCTCATTTACATAATCACATTCCAGCAAGCGCTTGCCAAATTCACGACACTCGTTTTTCCCGTGATGAGTAGGAAGGTTTATAGTCATATTTTTACGCTGACTAGTAGGCACTTTCAAATCGGGCTGAGATGCCATAAGATTAATAAACCCTTCAAAATTAAAAATATGATCTTTAAGAGTTAAGCAGTAGACAAAACTTTCCTTTTCTTCACCTTGCTTTGACAATTTCAACTTACACAACTTGTGGTCGTTACCATGAAAAAGTCCTGCATTGAAACCGACAGAAAAGGATGCTGTAACGTGAGCTACCAGCAGCCCCAACGTTGAATATTCTATATTAGCATTGTCAACAAAACAACAACTATCATATTCATACAGCAAAGGTTCTTTCTCCTCATCCATATAAGGCCTACGCAATGTTGCATACAAGAAATCTCTTTTATTTCTACTTTTACTATCCTTTGCTTGAAAACAATAATCCTGCAAAGAATAGTGTTCTTTAAGCATAATATCAGCAAAACTATGTTCATAACGAACAAACTTTACTCCCAACTTCTTCAATTCGATTATCAAATCAATAAAATCAGTCAACCTACGTTCCACCTCATCTTCTGATTGACAAAAAGGGTAAAAAGACAATTCATTTAAAGTTGGCTCTATCATAGCAAAATAAATTAAAGAAGTTGAGACATCTGATTTCCCCATTCATCCATAAAGCCATCCGGATAATCACTCAAATTACCTTCTTCATCAATTTTAATTTGAGTAGCAGTAGAAGTTTCATTCCCTTTTCTATCGAAAAAAACAATATGCGCCTCATCTTTAGATATCACTCCATTCTTCACTGCAATTCGAAGGCCATTTATCAAATGATCACTATGAGTTTCCACAAAAACCTGCAAATCATTCTCGAATGCTATACGAATAATAAATTCCATCAACCTTGATTGTGCACCTGGATGTAAATGAGCTTCTGGATTCTCTATAAAAATCTTGGCATTTTGCTCTGCACTCAAACAGGTCAGAATAATAGGGAGCACATAGCTATATCCAAAACCTACATTTGTAGGTCTAAAACCCTTGCCATCATTTACAGAATCTAATAAAAGACAAATATAATCAGTTCCTTCCTCCTTCACCTGAATAGATGCCCCTGATAGGATATAAGAAGTTGCACGAATTATTTGCTGCATAAAATTTGAATCTTTTCGAAATAAATTATTCAGCATATTTTCTCCATGTATACCAATTATATTATCTGCTAAATTATCATTTTTCTTTATAGAATCAACTGGTCCCATTCTATCTGCAGAAATATAATAAACATTATGCAACTGAGACAAACCCGAAAGAGTTGAAGTACTTCCGAGTATATAATCACCTTTAGCAGATACATTGTCTTTAGCACCTCCTACTTGTTCCATTAATTCTTTGCCATTAGCAATCAAACTCAATAGCTTTCCCCACTGTTCCTTTCGAGGATATTTCGTAAATTTAACTTGTATGCTATTTTCCTCTTTATCATCTGTCTTAAACCGTATAGTGGGACTGGCAGTAGTTAAGGTACTTTGAACATCATCATAGTTGCCTAATTCCAAAAAGCGTCCATTCATTTCTAAATGATTCAGACGTTTTTCGCTATCTATAGATTGAGCCAACAATAGCAAAGACTGCAAAAAAGTAGATTTTCCTCTTCCGTTACAACCTAAAAATAAATTCACCCTCTTTAAATTTACAGAAGGCAAATATTCAAAGCATTTAAATGCTTCCAAAGAAACCTCGGTAATCATTGATTAGAATATTTTTCCATCCATTTCCAAAAACTCACAGCAAGCCATCCCTGTCTATTTATAGGATTTACTTTTAAAATGAGTAATAAATCATTAGCATCCAACACCGGCTTAAGTTCCTGATAAATAGAATCTTCATTATACTCACTAGTTGCTAAAAGCCATACCGATTCCAAAGGATGCTGCCAGTCACCTAAACTTTTGATTTTTTCATAAAGTGAAGTATAATCACGGCCTGGCACCTTTAAATCGTAAGATATCATATAAACATTCATCATAATCATCAAATGAGATAACAAATATATAGTTATATTTGAATATGCAAGATGACATTCTGTTGTTTTAACATGTTATAACACTACCGCGGCACGTACGCCCCGTCCTTCGCCTCAAAGATCACCGACGGCTCCAGCACCCGGATAGAATGCCACACTCCTGCCGGAATCTGCATCCCGTAGCACCCTTCGGCAGGAGCCAGCAAGTGGCGAGACACCTCCCGGAACTCCCGGCGTTGCAACACGTCCTCCGTCAGCGACGTCCGTTCCCGGTCGTACGACACCACCTCCTCATACAAGATCTCCTCCAGGCGACCCATGAGACACACCACCGTTTCCGCGGTATCCTCGTGACGGTGCACCGGCACCTCCGTACCCGGCTGCAGCGCATTCAGCATCCGCTGACTCGTATCCGCAGCCGAGTTACGCAAATCCAGGTTCTGGCGCAAGCGCGGAGAAACCTCCGCCTCAGCCAGCAAACCGTTCAAAAAATCTTTATCAAAAATCATTGCCATATATGTATGTTTTTACTTGTCCGAATTCCGTTTCGCAATCTGCTTCGACAGCCAGAT
>Scooby_p2__coassemble_1737_pt1 | contig 10894 bp, 6 predicted proteins | sample Scooby_p2__metabat2_high_PE_030 | metagenome-assembled genome bin Scooby_p2 | reverse complement strand
AGCAAGTTAGCCATCGTAAAGCGGCACTTTAGCCTCCCTAAAGCATAGGTTTAGGGGACAAAAAGCATATGGTGTGAAATGTCATCTATCAGTTGCAACATCAGGAAAATGTGTTGACCAAACAGACTGCAGAATCTAACAACTAATTCCAACTGGAACATATAGGTTCAACAAAACAATAGCGACTGCAACTATTAGGCTTATAGTGACAGTCGCTATTGTTGTATAGAAGGTTCAACACCTGTAGTTCTGCAAATACTTACGTTAATCGTTTACAAATAAAATCTAACATTCATAAAAAACAAAGGCCAATTGTAGGAAAACACACTGGCCCCTGTTAAAAAGTCAAAGACAAATCTGATAAGAAAAAACTATCTTTTACTGCTATACAAAAGATTCATCCAAACATACCCATCACGACACCTCCAACTTTCAAATGTCTTTTTGAGCAGTAATAATCTTAAGGAATTCTGGATTAGAAGGGCGTGGCATGTCTGGATTTATAATTTTACCTTCTTTATCTAACAAAATGTATCGTGGAATAGTAGCCACTTGATAACGATGCATAAAAGATATCCACTTTCTGTCAAAAACCAGTTGAACACCTTTCAATTGATTTTTCTCTAGAAAAGCTTTCCACTCTTCCTTATCATAATCTGTTGCAATGCTGACAAATACAATATTCTTCTTAGCTAGTTTTTCCTGAATTTTTTCCAAAAAAGGCAATTCGCTTTTACAAGGCGCACAATAAGTTGCCCAAACATCAATCAATACATATTTACCTTTGAAATCTTTCAAAGAATGCATTTTACCATTTATATCAGCAAACTCAAAATCTGGAGACATTGCCCCCACCTTGACTTCCTGATTCACACCTTGATTACCAGATTGAGCTACAGCCGAAACTGCGCACAACAAAAAGATACATAATAATAAACTATTCCTAAACTTCACCATAATTATTTAACAATTTGATCATATTCATTTACTTTGATATCATAGAAACCTGTTGATGTAAAATCGCCTAACAGATATTTCGCAAAATGAGAACGCAACTTATGCTCAAAGTACCACTGAGAAACTCCATCATATGTATGACGACCTCTTGGCAGATATACCAATTCTACGTCTTTACCATGTTTTATAAGAGCATCCACCATACGAATGGTATGTGCCGGATGCACATTCCCATCAAATCCACCAACCACTAACATTAAATGCCCCTTTAAATTAGCAGCAAGATCCATATTTGTAGGCAAATTCAACGTACTTTCTTCCTTCTTTTTATCTTTCACATTTTGTTGACTACCACCAATTATTAATATATTTTTCTCCGGCGTCTTCGTCACTTTCTTTGATCCTACCTCTTGATGAATGTCATAGTGACTCTCAACAAAAAACTGTGAGTAAATATTATTATCATGATTGCCTGCTGAGGATACACAAGCTTTATAAAAATCCGGATACGTACAAATAGCTGCAGCAGACATCATGCCCCCACCCGAATGACCGTATATACCTACACGATTACCATCAATGAAAGAATGACGAGCAATCAGCTGCTCTAAACCATATTTATCATCTGCCAAAGCATGATCACGAATATTCTTATAGCCGAACGAATGATAAGCTTTTCCCCTATAAGGAATTCCACCACGATGATTAAAAGCCACTACAATACAACCAATCTGAGCCAAAGCTTCATTCGTAGAACCGACTTCAAAAGTCAAAGGCACATTATCTGTTTGAGGTCCCGGATATACACATGAAATGATTGGATACTTTTTGTTTGGATCAAAGTCAAAAGGTTTCCACATCACCCCATACAAGTCTGTTATTCCATCAGCGGCTTTTACAGAAAACGTTTCAGGCATCTTCCAACCTTTTTCATACATAGCATCAAGACTTAATTCACTCAACTTTAGAATCAATTTACCACTACGAGTATCTCTCACTGTAAACTGACATGGTAAGTCGGGTCTAGAATAAGAATCAATAATGTACTTTTTGGTCGGACTCATTATTACGTTATGTGTACCTTCTTCAGGTGTGAGCAGAGTTACCTTTCCCTTTCCATCGATATTAGCCTTACAAATCTTCGCATAGCTCGGATTTTCTCCTGAAGTGATTCCATAAGCCTCGAAAAAAATAGTACGAGTTTTTTCATCAATATAAATAACCTTACCAGCAGTCCACTCTCCAGACGTTATCACGTTTTTTAAGTTACCATCCTTATCATAATGATACAAATGTCCATAACCTGAACGCTCTGACCACCAAATAATATCATTATAGTTATTGAAGAAATGAATTGAAGCTAATTCAATTCCTATGTATGGTTCACCTTCTTCATGAACCACTACCTTGACTTCACCTGTTTCCAGATCCACTTCGCATATATCAAGTTGCTTATTAAAGCGAGCTCTACGCTCCAGAAAAAGTTTGTTAGCTTGCGTATTCTGATGAATAATACGAACTTCCTGATCTTTCCATCGATCGATGTTAACAACTTTCTGTTTCATCGTATTAACATCGTACACAGTAACCTCAGTATAAGGCACTACCGTATCACCCACCAACACCATCTGAGAACTATAAGCCGTAGGGCGACCATTAAGATAATTCATGTTTGAAACCTCACCTAAATTGCGTAAGTCTTGACGAAACAAACAGAAATGTTGCGAATCATCAAACCACAACGGAGCTAAAGGCACCTCTTTGTTCGTATCCCATCCCTCCGTATGACTATATCCTTTTATTCCATTGAAAGTTAACTGCACAACTGTAGAATCTTTCAAGTCACGGATAAAAGCATTATGTTCCTTACCAAAGACCTGATAACGGCCATCTGGTGAAATTCCAGTGTCATAATGCATCATGAATGGCTGTTGATTTGCAACGGGCTGTTTTCTTGTGTAAGATAATTTACGTGTTTTCCTATTATACTCAAAAATAACACTACCATCGTCCCAATTAAGGGTTTCTCCGCCTTTATTGAAAAAAATCTTCCAGAAACCCAAACGTTTTGGATCATATTTGCGTCCTGTTGCTTTTTCCATTTCGCGAGCCATATATTCTGGATCAAGCATTTCTTCTTTCTTCTTGTTCTTTAAATCAACATAAAAATACTTTTCACCGTCTTTCGTTAGTTCACGAAACCAAAAATCATCACTATCTTGTGTAAAAAATGGGCTGATTTTATCATATTTGTAAGGTAACAACAAAGCTTTTGTCTTCTCAGCCATCTCATAATTTGCTTTCTGGGCATACGAACTTAAAAACAAACTCAAAGAAAACAAAAGCCCAACTATCTTTTTCATGCGCATATTCTATTCTTAATTGTTCATTGATTCAATTAACTTCTCACGAATCAGACGAAAATCGTTGCCGATAGCCAAAATACGATTCTGTGCATCAACTAAAACGAAATGAGGAATACCATTATTGATATTATACAACTTATTCAGTTCATTATCCGCTTTAAATCCTTTCAAATCAGATCCTTGCACCCATTGCATCTGTTCTTCTTCGATTGCCTTTTTCCAAGCCGTTTTATTATCATCCATCGAGATGCCCACAATCTCCAATCCCTTGCTATGATATTCTGCATACAATTTCTTCAGTTCTGGGACCAGTCGACGGCAAGGAGAACACCACGACGCCCAAAAATCGTATAGCTTAACAGAGCCTTTAACAGAATGCAATGTGAAAAATTCTCCATTTGGAGTCTGGAGGGTAAAATCCGGCATCACCTTACCCACAGAAACGGCTTCCATGCGCTCAATCTGTTTCTTCACCAGCGACCCTAAAGAACTATTCTGCAAAGAAGAGTCAAATTTGTCAAACTCAGCCTTCAATTCTTCCAATGACAAACGGCTAGATATCATAGCCAACTGGTTTAGAGCAAAAAAAGTATTCGGATTTTTTTTCAGTAAATCGGATTTCAATGACTCAGCATGTTGATGTATCGAATCTAAAAAATGATTCAACTGAGCAAAGCGTTCTCCTTCAGGCTCTTGTACTGCTTCTATATATTCTTCTCTAATACCATCAATTGCCTTTGCAACATCTTGTTCTATCTCCAAGAATGCACTAGCAATCTGCTGAGAGACACCACCACCTGCTATTTTACTCTTCTCAAAATTCTGCAAATCCAAAGTTATCTGATACGTGCTATTTTCCAAATAAATAGGTAACTGTGAAGGCAATCCTTCCAACACCAAAGAAGTCAATGCAACCTTTTCCACCTTACCATTCAACTCAAATTTACCATTTACCATTTTGCCGACAGCCAACGTATCACCTCCTTTATCTTCAGAAAGAAGAAATACCTTCCAATCGAGCGGTTGGTCTACGCTTCCCTGAATTTTAAAACCTGCTGGAGACGTACAGCCCATCATAAGAGTTCCTATAATAATAGCACTAAAATATGTCCTGTTTTTCAGTATCATAACATTATTCATTTTACATAACCTACTTTAATATTTCTGAATACTTAGTCAAATCAATATTATAATTGTCTTTGAGATGCTTCACCACCATATCATACTTTTGATGAATAATACCATAGCCCTCTTTCATATATTGATTTTCAACCTCCAATGGAAATTCCTGACTTATAGCTTCCTTAGAACGAACCATAGCATAACGAATCGTATTTAAAAAATCATTAAAAATTCGTTCCTCTACAGTTTCAGCTACCGGACCAGGATTGTAATCAACTAGATCATCCCCATAAACATCGGGAATCCAAGGCATCCAAGTAGGTGCACCTGACGTAGTTGGAAACATTGGGTTTTCCAAATCAGCAGCCAAACGAAAATCCTCACGAACGGTAGGCAAAAAGCCTCTATGCTTGTATGCATTCACTTCATCACGCTCATGGGCAGAGGTCATCATTTCATAAACTTCTTCCTGCCCCTCCATCCAAGGATTATCTTCCAGCCACTGCTCCAATGAATAATAACGCGTACCAATTGGCGTCTCATAATCACTCAAAGCAGCAAATCCTTCAGCTATCTGATACTCACCGGATTCAAAACGAGAAACCATACCCGGATAACTAAATGCACAAGCTACTTTATGAATCTGCTCTTTACTCAACCCTGCCTGCAATTCTTCTGACAAAAAACTCAAACTCCAATAATCCATTCCGTCCTTTTTCAACATTACATGCTTGCCATTTGAAGGTGAATTAGGATTGCTATCTTTAAAATCATTCACAATATATAAATATAAAGGAAGTTGCTGTCTGTCTGCTTCATTCGTTTTATCTAAAGAACCCAGCAGCCAGTCTTTCACTAATTTTAAATAAAGTTGAACATCCTCATCTGAAGGCGTTGTGCAGCTATACACCGGTTCATTGTAATAATGATCTGCCCACCCTTTATTTAAAGCAGCCTCATCCACATCCTTATAAATGATATACATTCCCCAATCCTTAGCTATCTGCTCAATTTCCTTATCCCATGGGTTATCACCTTGTGGGAAAGTAAACTCAAGCAAATTAAAAGAATTAGTATCTTCAATATCATCATTATCATAACATGAAGTTACTCCCCAGCAAAGTAACAACAAGAAACTATATAAATGTATCTTCTTCATATTTTCAAAATCAAAAAATGTAACTTTTATTTTCTTGACTCATTCTGAATCAAACCAGGATTTAATCCAAATGCTTCTTTAGGAATCAATAATGTATATCCTAAATCTTTATCGGCCAATACATGTTCCACCGTTTCACCCGACTTGTCGTACCAAGTATGCTTAATTTCCGGCATACCATAACGACGCAAATCAAACCAACGATGATTTTCAAAACACAGTTCGCGGCGACGTTCATCTCTTGCGAATTTTATCAACTCGTCTGCATTGGAAGTCTCAACAGCTACAAACGATTCTGGAGCAAATCGTTTCTGTCTCAAATCATCGATATACTTCTTGCATTTTACGACCATGTTTCCATCTCCTTTTTGTTTAAAAAGCATAGCAGCCGCTTCTGCCGCATTCAGATATGCCTCGGACAAACGGAAAGCTGTACCCCAATGTGAACCTGAAACAATATTCGGATTATACATCTGCCCTACCTCCATTTTACTAGCAGCAACTCTATAGTTAGGCTCTTCTCCATTACCTATACGCTCCCATACCAGATAGCGGCTCTTACGTAAATCTGTATTCGAATACATCTTAATCAAATCCTCAGAAACAACACACATGCATTTAGAAGAAAACCCTTTATCACTTTCCATCAAGACCATCGTCAACGGGAATTTAATACGACCATACAAATCATCAAACAAGAACAAAATTTCGGGGTTGTCTAGTGTATAATAATTAGGATAGGGAGTAGTAACATAAGGATTCGGTTCTTCTATTGAATTCAAGTCCTGCAATTTAAACCCATAGCTATCCTGCATTACCAGTTCTGCATATTCCAGAGCCTTTTCCCAATTTTCCATATATAAGTATACACGAGATAAAAGCAACTGAGTAAAAGGTAACGACACCCGATTATTACGACGCAGTTTCTTACTATCAGGCAATGTTTTCAGCAAACGTTCTGCCTCAAGCAAATCTCCCACTATTTGATTATACACTTCTTCTACTGTATTACGGGCAATACCACCTGATATTAATTCTGAAGTTAATTTTAATGGTACACCTAACGCATGCTTGTCATAGTTATATGGTTTACCATACAAGTTAACTAAATAAAAATAGAAATACGAACGTAGAACTAACGCTTGAGCCCTTACATCATTCTTCTGTTCTTCAGTACCTTGAACATCATCAAGATAATCAAGCGCAGCATTACAGCCTACAATTTTCTGATATACAGTACCATAAATATTGTATCCACTCAAATAGTCAATCATATCCTTCGACCAGGTAAACGCTAAGCGAATTTGATTCACCTTCCCCTCTTCGCTAGTGCTATACTTTATAAAATCAGGACGAAGTGCCACATCATCATCAAAAACACCAAGTATCGGAGTCAACGTGCCATCACCTGGTCCCATATAGGACTCACCCAACAATAATTCCTCCAATGACTGAACCAGCTGAGGTTCATATTCACTCTGCGACTGAGGCTCTAAAAAATCACCACAAGCACTCAATGCAAAAGTAAACAACAAAACACTATATTTATAAAAAGTCTTCATACTATTCTAATATTAAAAACCGATGTTAACACCAAATGAATAAGTTTTAGGCTGAACACTGTTGCCCAATTCAGGGTCAAAACCTCTAAACTTCTTATCTGCAATCACAAATACATTGTTCACTATAAAGTTGAGCGACAAACTCTTTACGCCAACATGAGCACACCATTGCTCGTTCATATTCCATGTCAACGACATCTGTTGGCAACGGAAGAAAGAAGAACTAACAACACGGGCATCTGACATATTCCACATCATATACATACTCATGCGATCACCGAACGGAAGAGGTATGTAATCATTCACTAAACGATTTTGAAGCACCGGAATCTGAGTATGTACTTCATCACCAGGTTTCTTCCAACGATTAAGGAGTTCTTTGCTCATATTACTATCGGTTGCTGATATATAATTTGAATTAGGAAAAGGACTCGGCAAACGTTTCTTTCCCCCTAACAGTAATGCAAAGTTTGCACCGAATGTAAGATCTTTCCATCTCAAACGAGTAGTCAAACCACCGGTAAAGTCAGGCTCTGACTTACCTGAATAAACCAAGTAATCAGATATCTCACGAATGTTATCAGACAAGACTAAGTTTCCATCTGCATCTCTCTTTAATGATCCGTCTTCGTTAGTCTGATAAATCAGATTAAATTCAGGCTGGCCAGTCTCATGGTTCAATCCTTTGAAAGAGAAAGACCAAAAACTTGACAAATCATAGCCCTCTTTCAATACCTTCGTTGGAGCGCCCTCCAAATAGTCTCTCAAGCCTACAGCATCTATCGTACGGATTTTAGCCTTATTCCAGTTGCGAGACGTATTTAAGCCAATAGTCCAACCCCAATTCTTTGTACGAATCGGAGTCACGTTCAACGTATACTCAAAACCTGAATTTGTAATTTTACCACCATTGATCACCATAGAGGGTCGGCCATTTTCAATGCCGATATCCTGATTAACCAAGTTGTTAGAACTCTTCGTATAATATTCAAAATTCATTGTTACCCATCGGAACAACTGCAAATCTAAACCAAAATTCCACGATTTTGTACGCTCCCAACTTAAATTCGGATTGGGTATACGAGAGATTACTGATATATAATCACCATAAAAGTTTTTCACTCCTGCCTGACTTAGAATTAGATTAGGACTAATAGAATTGACAGCATTTCCTTGAATACCATAAGAAGCACGTAACGTTGCTTGATTCAAATAGTCTGTCAACTTTTCCATCCAAGGCTCTTGAGCCAAATTCCAAGAAAGACCGAATGAATAGGTCGGGTCAAAACGTTTATTTTGATCCTGACCAAAACGGTTAGAAGCATCATTACGCATGCTTGCATTTAACACATAGCGGTCTTTGAATGTATAAGCCAAAGTAGCAAACACTGAAAATTGATTCGCTGTTTGAGAAACACGATTCCATCCACCTTCATTATATAATTTTTCAAAAATACCAAACTTAGAATATGCAGGTGAGGCACCATTGATCGGCTTAATTTCATTCAGTGGAGTAGGCTCAATAATTACTTCTCCCCGTTCACGTACATAACCAAAAGTTGTGTTTCCACGATCCTTTGTCCTAGCTGAAGTTACTTCCGTCCCCAACAAAACATTCACACGATGAATATCCTTGAATGTTTTTTGAAACGTCAACTTATTTTGAATATTCCAACTAGTAAGGTTGCAATTACTATTGTACAATTCACCTCCATAAGGCAAAAACGCTGCTTTATATTCAGGAGACGCAAACTCTACTTCATCAAAATTATAACCTCTATATCGACTAGCGATATAATAAGTCTGTTCGCCAGCGTATAATTCTGAAGAACGATCAGATGCATTCAAACCGCCAACTAATTCATAACGCAACCAAGGAAGCACATCCCAAGACAAGTTCAGCATGGCACTAATACGCGAAGTTACATTTTCTGAATAGCTATGATTCATTTCATTCAAAATATTATAATTCAAGAACACATCTTCACCATTCATATCATAGTGAGTGCGAACCGGCTGAAACAGTAGATTACCATCAGCACCCACAGCCGGTAGTGCTCTACTAGTAGTAGTGGCATACTGCATCGGATTTACCCCTGCAGCATAACCGTCATTCTTATCTATTGCTCCCACCAGACTAACATCTACTCGCAGTTTCGGGTTCAAAGTTATTCCAACATTTAAACGACCACTCATATTTTCTGCATTGTTGCCCTTTTCAACACCTGACTGCTTGTTATAACCAACAGAAGCATTATAAACCATTTTTTCAGAACCTCCGGACACACTAAGATTATGAGAGTGGCTAAAAGAATTACGAGTTAACAAATCAAACCAATCTGTGTTGGTATTAGCTAATCGAGTAATGGCATTCTCTGCTTCCTGCTGATTAATTTTCTTATCATATAAAAGTTGCATAATACCTTCATATGAATACAAAGAAGGAACAGGAGCTTCGGCATATACAGCTCCCGCATTGAAGGCTTCTCTAGCAAATTGAACACGTTCTTGCGAATTCATCAAATCAAACATGCCATAATGCGGACGTGAACGGAAGGAAATATTTGTACTATAATTTACCGTCAGACGATCTGATTTACCACGCTTTGTTGTAATCACAATTACACCATTAGCAGCTTTTGAACCATAGATAGCTGTAGCCGAGGCATCTTTTAATACTGAAATAGATTCAATATCTGCAGGATTAAGCCAGGAAATCTGGTTACCAATAACATTCTTCAAATCATCTACCATCATATTATTATGATCTATAGGTAATGGATCAGGTTGAATGACTCCGTCAACTACCCATAGAGGATCTTGATTACCTAAAATAGTAGAAGTACCACGGATACGAATTTTGGGTGAAGTACCAACTCTGGAGCTAGAGTTCACCACCATCATACCGGCTACCCGGCCCTGTAACATTTGGTCTATAGAAGAATAGGCAGGCATCATAATATCTTCAGCTTTAACGGTAGCAATAGACCCGACAATATCTCCTTTACGCATTTTCTGATAACCAGTTACAACGACCTCATCCATAGAGGTGATGTTCTCTTTCAACGTTACATTTAGCTCCCTGGTGTTTTGAGGGACTATTTCAATCGGCTTCATACCTACAAAAGAGAAAACCAATGTGGTTTTAGTATTTCTAGGAATGAAAATAGAATAGCAGCCCTGTACATCCGTAGTAACCCCTGTTGTAGAACCTTTAATCATCACTGTTGCACCTGGCAAAGCATTATCATAGCTATCTTTTACTTGACCTCTAATTGTTATTTTATCATCTTGTTTAGCACTATAGTCTCGCTGAATCATCACTCGCGTACCTTGGATTTCATAGGTCAAACCAGTACCCTCAAGTGACTTCTTTAAAATATCCAAAAGAGAAGCATCTGAAAACTGGTAATCCTTCAACCCAATACGCTGTATTTCCTCCGTGTCGAAAATAAACAAATATTGGCTATTTCTTTCAATGAATTGATACACATGTGTGATAGGTACATTTCTAAAACTAAAAGTAAATTTTTTCTCCTGTCCAAAGATTGACATTGGTAAACTGAAGAGAAAAAAGAATAAGATTAAGGCACAATAAAGCTTCCTGTAAGTTTCTAATGCCTCGCTAGGATGAATGTGTTGTTGTTCTTTTTCCATACGTAATAATTATATCTAAAATAATCTTTAAAATCGACCTTAGTTTCTTACTTAATTATACAAATATATAT
>Scooby_p2__coassemble_1515_pt1 | contig 12083 bp, 7 predicted proteins | sample Scooby_p2__metabat2_high_PE_030 | metagenome-assembled genome bin Scooby_p2 | reverse complement strand
ATGAAGCAAGCGGCATGGCCGTCTCGTTTATTTTGAAACCACTAATACGTTTACGCTTTGTTTATGATGAATCAGAATACTGGTAGGAAGTCGCGGATGCTGTGCGGGCTGCTGTGCTGTTGCTCGCTCTCGCTGGCGCAGCATCCGGCTACTTCGGAGGTGATGGCCCTTCATTCGGGTTGGGAGTTTACGCAGGTGGGCACCGACCACTGGCGTCCGGCGGAAGTGCCGGGCACGGTGCATCAGGACCTCATCCGGCATGAGTTGCTTCCCAATCCTTTCTTCGGCACCAATGAGCAGAAGATTCAGTGGGTGGAGAATGAAGACTGGGGGTATCGCACTTCTTTTCAGGTGTCGGCCGAGCAGCTGAAACGCGACGGGGCGCAGCTGGTCTTTGAGGGGCTCGACACGTATGCCGATGTTTATCTCAACGGGTCGCTGCTGTTGCGGGCCGACAATATGTTTGTGGGTTACACGCTTTCTGTCAAGGAGTTTTTGCACGAGGGCGAGAACCTGCTCTATGTTTATTTCCATTCGCCCATCCGGCAGACGTTGCCGCAGCTGGGGTCCAACGGGTTCAATTATCCGGCGGACAACGACCACCACGAGAAGCGGCTCAGTGTGTTCTCGCGCAAGGCGCCCTATAGCTACGGGTGGGACTGGGGCATCCGGATGGTGACCAGCGGTATCTGGCGGCCGGTGACGCTCCGTTTCTTCGATGCGGCTACCATCGATGATTACCACGTGAAGCAGGAGTCGCTCACCGATGAGCGTGCCATGGTGGAGAACGAGCTGGAGATCAATAACATCCTTTCCGAGCCGGTGCAGGCGGAGGTGAAGGTGGGCATCTCGCTCAAGGGGGCAGAGGTGGCTACGCTCAGCCGTCCGTTCACGCTGCAGCCGGGTGTCAACCGCATCAGTCTGCCGGTCGATGTCTTGTCGCCCCGGCGCTGGATGCCCAACGGGTGGGGGGAACCCACGCTCTATGATTTCACGGCTCAGGTGGTGGTCAACCGCCGGGTGGTGGACCAGAAGCAGCACCGCATCGGTTTCCGCACGGTGCGCCTGGTCAACGAGAAGGATGAGCACGGCGAGTCTTTCTATTTTGAGGTCAACGGTCTCCCGCTGTTTGCCAAGGGAGCCAACTATATTCCGCAGGACCCGCTCCTGCCTTCGGTCACCGAGGAGCGCTACCGCACGCTGTTCCGCGACATCCGCGAGGCGAACATGAATGTCATCCGGGTGTGGGGCGGCGGCACGTACGAGGACGACCGCTTCTATGAGCTGGCCGATGAGAACGGCATTCTCATCTGGCAGGACTTTATGTTTGCCTGTACGCCTTATCCTGCCGGACCCACCTTTCTCAAGCGGGTGGCTCAGGAGGCCGATTACAACATCCGCCGCTTGCGCAACCATCCTTCGCTGGCGATGTGGTGCGGCAACAACGAGATTCTCGAAGCCCTGAAGTACTGGGGCTATCAGAAGAAATATTCGCCGGGCATCTACCAGCGCATGCTGGCCAGCTACGACAAGCTGTTCCACGAGGTGCTGCCCTCCCGCGTGAAGCTGTGGGATCCCGACCGCTTTTACATTCACAGTTCGCCTTATTTTGCCAACTGGGGCCGTCCGGAGTCGTGGTCTGTCGGCGACAGCCACAACTGGGGGGTGTGGTACGGGCAGAAGCCTTTCGAGTCGCTCGACGAGGACATCCCCCGTTTCATGAGCGAGTTCGGCTTCCAGTCGTTCCCGGAGATGAAGACCATCGCGATGTTTGCTTCGCCGGACGACTATGAGATTGAGTCGGAGGTGATGAATGCGCATCAGAAGAGCAGCATCGGCAATCACCTCATCCGCACGTATATGGAGCGCGACTATCACCTGCCTGCTAAGTTTGAGGACTTTGTGTATGTGGGTCTGGTGCTGCAGGGGCAGGGCATCCGCCGCGGACTGGAGGCGCACCGCCGTCACCGTCCTTACTGCATGGGCTCGCTCTACTGGCAGCTCAACGACAGCTGGCCGGTGGTGTCGTGGTCGAGCATCGACTACTACGGCAACTGGAAGGCGCTGCATTACCAGGCTCGCCGGGCGTTTGCGCCGCTGCATCTCAATCCGCTGCAGCAGGCCGACAGTCTGTCGGTTTACCTGCTGTCCGATCTCACGCAGGCTCAGGAGAAGCTCTCGCTCACGATGGAGGTGCGCACCTTCAACGGCAAGCGCAAGGGCAAGCCGGTGCGTCTCACCGACCTCTCCATTCCTGCCAACACGTCGCAGCTGTTGTGCTCCACGCCGCTCTCGCCGCTCTTCCGGGAGGAGAATGAGCTCAGCGAGGACGACCGCCGCCGCTGCTACCTGCTGCTCACGCTGAAAGATGCCGAGGGCGAGGTGCTGGAGCAGGCGGTGCATTTCTTCGCCAAGCCGAAGGAACTCGATCTGCCCGAAGTCGCAGTGGAATGGAAGGTGAAGCAGACCGACGGGCAGTGTGAGCTTACGCTGCAGACCGACCAGCTGGCGAAGGATGTCTTTATCGAGGTGCCCTTGCAGGGCGTGCGCTTCAGCGACAACTTCTTCGATCTGTTGCCGGGTGAACGCAGGAAGGTGATCATCACCTCACCGCAGATCCGGGCAGACGAGCCGTTGCCGTTCACTGTCCGCCACTTGCGTCAGACGTATCCCTGATGCCGGCGGCTGGGGCTGCCTCCTGACTGTGACAACACTTTTTTGTAACATTTTTTAGGTGACACTTTTTTTGACAACACTTTTTTAAAAACAATTTAATACTTAATTATTCATTATGAAACCACTATTAAAATGGACCGGATGTCTGGCGGCAGGCCTGTTGGCTTCGTGCCAGTCGTCGGTGGAGCAAGCTGACTACCAGGTGATTCCTATGCCGCACGAGATCGTAGCAGCCCAAGGTTCGCCTTTCGTTCTCAAGAGCGGGGTGAAAATTCTCTATCCCGAAGGCAATGCCCAGATGCAGCGCAATGCCGAGTTGCTGGCTGAATACCTGAAGACGGCGACGGGGAAAGACTTTGCCGTGGAGGCAGGTACCGAAGGAAAGAATGCCATCGTGCTGGCGTTGGGCGTTGACAACAAGAACCCCGAAGCGTATGAGCTGAAGGTAGCCGGCGAGGGAGTCACGGTGAAGGGTGCCACCGAAGCCGGTGTGTTCTACGGCATCCAGACGTTGCGCAAATCGCTGCCGGTGGCCGTAGGTGCCAACATCTCGCTTCCGGCGGTCGACATCAAGGATGCGCCGCGTTTTGCTTACCGCGGTGCCCACTTCGACACCAGCCGTCACTTCTTCACGGTCGACGAGGTGAAGACCTACATCGACATGCTGGCGTTGCACAACATGAACCGCATGCACTGGCACTTCACCGAAGACCAGGGCTGGCGCATTGAAATCAAGAAATATCCCAAGCTCACCGAAATCGGTTCCAAGCGTTCCGAAACGGTGATCGGTAAGAACTCCGGCAAGTACGACGGCGTTCCGCACGAAGGTTTCTACACGCAGGAGGAAGCCAAGGAGATCGTGAAGTATGCAGCCGAACGCTTCATCACGGTGATTCCCGAGATCGATATCCCGGGCCACATGCAGGCGGCGCTGGCGTCTTATCCCGAACTCGGCTGCACCGGCGGTCCGTATGAAGTATGGAAGATGTGGGGCGTTTCCGAAGACGTGCTCTGCATCGGCAACGACCAGTCGCTCAAGTTCCTCGAAGACGTGTTTGCCGAACTCATCGAGATCTTCCCGTCGGAATACATCCACATCGGTGGCGACGAATGTCCCAAGGTACGCTGGGCACAGTGTCCCAAGTGCCAGGCACGCATCAAGCAGCTCGGCTTGAAGTCGGATGCCAAGCACACCAAGGAAGAGCGTCTGCAGAGCTACGTCATCTCTCACGTAGAGAAGTTCCTCAACGAACACGGCCGTCAGATCATCGGCTGGGATGAAATCCTCGAAGGCGGATTGGCTCCCAACGCCACGGTGATGTCCTGGCGCGGTGAGGGCGGCGGTATCGAGGCTGCCAAGCAGCACCACGATGTCATCATGACGCCCAACACGTACCTCTATTTCGACTATTACCAGAGCAAGGACACCGACAACGAACCGTTGGCCATCGGCGGCTATCTCCCGGTAGAGCGCGTCTACAGCTACGAACCGATGCCGAAGTCGCTCACACCCGACGAGCAGAAGTACATCAAGGGGGTACAGGCCAACCTGTGGACCGAGTACATTCCTACCTTCTCTCATGCACAGTACATGGTGTTGCCGCGCTGGGCTGCCCTGGCCGAAGTGCAGTGGTCGGCTCCGGAGAAGAAAGACTATGCCAACTTCCTCTCTCGTCTGCCGCGTCTCATCCAGTGGTATGATGCCGAAGGCTACAACTACGCGAAGCATGTGTTCGACGTAACGGCTGAGTTCACTCCGAACACCACCGACGGTACGCTCGACATCACGCTCAATACCCTCGACGATGCCCCCATCCACTACACCCTCGACGGCAGCGAGCCCACAGCGGCTTCTCCGCGTGCCGAAGGCGTGGTGAAGGTGAAAGAGAACGCTGTGTTCTCTGCCAAGGCTTTGCGCCCCACAGGCGACAGCCGCGTGCTCACAGAGAAGATCTGTTTCAGCAAGTCGAGCATGAAGCCCATCGTGGCCAACCAGCCCGTCAACAACCAGTATAAGTTTAAAGGCGAGTCTACGCTGGTCGACGGACTGAAGGGCAACGGCAACTACAAGACGGGCCGCTGGATTGCTTTCTTCAAGAACGATATGGATGTCACTATCGACCTGCAGCAGCCCACGGAGATTTCCCGCGTGGCCCTCTCCACTTGTGTGGAAAAAGGCGACTGGGTGTTCGATGCCAGAGGACTGACGGTGGAAGTGTCGGCAGACGGCAAGAACTTCACGAAGGTGGCTTCCGAAAGCTATCCGGCGATGAAGGAAGACGATAAGAACGGAGTCTACCACCACGAGCTCACCTTCGATCCCGTGCAGGCACGCTACGTCCGCGTCATCGCACCTACCGAACAGAGCATGCCGGCATGGCACGGTGGCAAGGGCAGTCCCGCCTTCCTGTTTGTCGACGAAATTGAAATCAACTAATCCCCTTGTGTAAAGACATGAAAATAAGAAACAGATATACGTATGTAGGTCTTTTCTTATGGGTTATCGGGATGTGCTTCGCGGCACATCCCCTCCAAGCACAGTCCGTCACCCCGGTTCCCTTGAAGATGGAGCGGGGTACGGGCTTTTTTCAGCTTACGGAGGATACCCCATACGAGACCAACCTGCGGGGCAAGGATGCCCGCTGGCTTGCCCGCACCCTGCAGACCCTTCCCGTGCGCCTGATTCCCGCGAAGCAGGCAGCCGATGCCACACCGCGCCTCACGCTGCGGCTCACCGATGCCAGTGCCGTCCTCTCGTCGCCGGAGAGCTACACCCTCTCCGTCACGCCCGACCACATCCGGGTGGAAGCCACTTCCGTCTCCGGACTCTTCTACGGCGTGCAGAGCTTAGGGCAGCTGGTCACTCCCGCCGGCACGGGCTTCACCGTTCCCGCTGTGGAAATTGAAGACACACCCCGGCTGGCCTACCGCGGCTTCATGCTCGATGTGTCGCGCCACTTCTTCCCCAAGGAGTTTGTGAAGAAGCAGATCGATGCCCTGGCGCGCTACAAGATCAACCGCCTGCACCTGCACCTCACCGATGCGGCCGGCTGGCGCATTGAGATCAAGAAATATCCCCGCCTCACGCAGCTGGCTGCCTGGCGCAGCGGGGCCAACTGGAAGAGCTGGTGGAATGCCGACCGCCGCTACCTGCCCGAGGGCAGTGAGGGCGCTCATGGCGGCTACTACACCCGCGAGGACATCCGGGAGCTGGTGGACTATGCCCGCGAGCGGTGCATCACCATCGTGCCCGAAATCGAGATGCCTTCCCACTCCGAAGAGGTGCTCACGGCCTATCCCGAGCTGTCCTGCTCCGGTGAGCCCTACAAGAACGCTGATTTCTGTGTGGGCAACGAGCGCACCTTCACCTTCCTCCAGAACGTGCTCACCGAGGTGATGCAGCTCTTCCCCTCCGAATACATTCATATCGGCGGTGATGAGGCCGGCATGGGGGCCTGGAAGACCTGCCCCAAATGCCAGAAACGCATCCGCGACGAGCACCTCGACGGGGTGGAAGGGCTGCAGAGCTACCTCATCCACCGCATCGAGAAGTTCCTCAACCGCCACGGCCGTCACCTCCTCGGATGGGACGAGATCCTCAAGGGCGGACTGGCTCCCAATGCCACCGTCATGTCGTGGAGAGGAGAGGAGGGAGGCCTGGCTGCTGTCCGCTCCGGCCACCGTGCCGTGATGACTCCCGGCAGCCACTGCTACTTCGACGGCTACCAGGACGCACCGTCCACCCAGCCCGAAGCCATCGGCGGCTACCTGCCCCTGCAGAAGGTCTATGCCTACAACCCCGTGCCCGCCACGCTCACACCCGAGCAGGCGCCGCTCATTTACGGCGTGCAGGCCAACCTGTGGACCGAGTACATCCCGACGCCCGAGCACGTGGAATACATGATGTATCCCCGTGTGCTTGCCCTGGCCGAAGTGGCATGGTCGGCACCCGAGCGCAAGTCGTGGCCCGACTTCCGTAGCCGTGCCCTCCGCGAAACCGCCCTGCTCCGTGCAGCCGGCTATCATCCCTTCGACCTCACGAAGGAAGTAGGCCCCCGTCCCGCTTCCCTCCAGCCCGTCGACCACCTGGGCCGCGGCAAGAAGGTGATCTACAACGCCCCCTACAGTCCGTCCTACCGGGCAGCCGGCGACGGTTCGCTCACCGACGGATGGCAGGGCGACTGGACCTACAGCGACGGCCGCTGGCAAGGATTCATCGGCAAAGACCGCCTCGATGTCACGGTCGACCTCGAGCAGCCCACCGACATCCACACCGTCAGCGCCTCCTTCCTCCAGGTAGCCGGTCCCGACGTGTTCCTGCCCGGTTCGGTCACCGTCTCCGTGTCCGATGACGGCGTCCACTTCACCCCGCTGCTGCAGCGCACCGCCGCCGTCAGCAAACAGCTGGTGGTGCAGTATCAGGACATCACCTGGCACGGCAGTGCCCGCGGCCGCTACGTGCGCTATCAGGCCACAGCCGATCCCGCCGTGGGCGGATGGATCTTCACCGACGAAATCATCATCCGCTGATGGCAGCCGGAGCGAAGTCCGCACCTGCCAAAAAGGCATAAAAAAAGCGCTGCGATTCCTTTCGCAGCGCTTTTCTCTTATAAAGAACAGAAAATCTTTTTCCTCTTCGGGGAGCGCCTGATTTTAGTCGAAGAAACTCTTGAACTTGCGGAAAATCTTCTCCTTCACCGACAGATTCGGCTGGAAGTTGTCCGCATTCTGCCATTTCTCCAGCGTAGCCTTCTCCTCCTTCGTCAGCGTTTCCGGCACATAAATGCTCACGTTCACCAGCAAGTCGCCCGTGCCGTAGCCGTTCACGTTCGGAATACCCTTGTTGCGCAGGCGCAGCACCTTGCCCGGTTGCGTACCCGGCTCAATCTTCACCTTCACCTTGCCGTCGATTGTCGGAATTTCCACCGCGCCGCCCAGAGCAGCCGTCGGGAAACTCAGCAGCAAGTTGTAGATCAAGTCATTCTCGTCACGGATCAGTTCCGGGTGCTGTTCCTCTTCCACCAAGATCAGCAAGTCGCCGGCCACCCCGTTGTGCTTACCCGCATTACCCTTGCCGTTCATCGTCAGCTGCATGCCTTCCATCACCCCGGCCGGGATCTTCACGGTCACCACCTCTTCGCCATACACGATACCGTCGCCGCCGCAATGCTTACACTTGTCCTTGATGATCTTACCCTCACCGTGGCAAGTGGGACACGCCGCCTGCGTCTGCATCGTACCCAGGATGGTCTGTTGCGTCTGGATCACCGAACCGCGGCCCTGACAAGTGGGACACGTCTCCGTGCCGCTGTTGCCTTCCGCGCCCGAGCCGTGACAGTGGTCACAAGGCACATACTTCTTCAGCTTAAACTTCTTCTCCACGCCTTCGGCGACCTCCTTCAGCGACAACTTCACCTTCACGCGCAAGTCACTACCGCGATATCGGCGCGGCTGCGGGCGTCCGCCCCCGCCGAAACCACCGAAACCGCCGAAGCCCCCGCTGTGACCGCCGAAGATATCACCGAACATAGAGAAAATGTCATCCATCGACATACCCTGTCCGCCGAAACCGCCAAACGGACCGCCGTTGCCGGCAGCGCCGCTCACCCCTGCATGACCGAACTGGTCATACCGGGCACGTTTATCCTCGTTGCTCAGCACCTCATACGCTTCCGCAGCCTCCTTAAACTTCTCTTCCGCTTCCTTATCCCCCGGGTTCTTGTCCGGGTGATACTGAATCGCCTTCTTGCGGTACGCCTTCTTTATCTCGTCCGCCGTAGCCGTCTTGGCCACGCCCAATACCTCATAATAATCTCTTTTTTCTGCCATGCCTCTTGTCTGTTAAGCGTTTCGAATTATTCACCAACCACCACTTTGGCATGTCTCAGCACCTTGTCGTTCAGCGTATATCCCGTCTGCACGCAGTCCAGAATCTTACCCTTCAGTTCCTCTGCCGGAGCCGGAATCACCGCAATTGCTTCGTGGAAATCCGTGTTCAGCGGCAGTTCCTTCGTTTCGATGATTTTCACCCCGTTCTGTCCCAGCACGTTGATAAACTTCGTGTAAATCAGTTCCACGCCTTCCTTCACGGCATTCACGTCCGTAGCCCTTTCCATCGTCTTGATAGCCCGTTCAAAGTCATCCACAATCGGCAGAATGCTGCCCAGGCACTTCTCGCCACCGTTCAGAACCAGCTCCGCTTTCTCCTTCATCGTACGTTTGCGGTAGTTGTCAAATTCAGCCGAGAGGCGTAAGAATTTGTCCTTCTGATCCTCGATGGTCTCCTGAGCCTTCGCCAGTTCCTGTTCCAGTTCCTCTTCGCGAGTCAGAGGCACCTGATCTTCGGCCTGTTCGTTCTGCGGTTGTTCCTCCGCATTCTCCTGAATGTTTTCCACATTCAACTCTTCTTCTTTCACTTTCTTTTCTTTCGGATCCATATCTAAATATACGATTTTATTCTACTTACCACCACCCAGCAAAAACTTTGCCAAGATGTGCCGGTGGCATAAAAACGCCACAAAGGTAATACAAATCTGTCAGATTGGCACACCCCCCATAGCACATAATTCATTTTAAATGCCTACCTTTGCAGCAGAAAACAAAAAAAAGCACTTATAAAGAATGATTACAGTTTCAAACGTTTCGGTACAGTTTGGTAAAAGAGTATTGTTTAATGACGTAAACCTCAAGTTTACGAGTGGTAACATCTACGGCATCATCGGTGCCAACGGAGCAGGCAAGTCCACCTTCCTCCGCACCATCAGCGGAGAGCTCGACCCCACCACCGGCTCCATTGCCCTCGGACCCGGCGAACGTCTGTCGGTGTTGAGCCAGGACCACTTCAAGTGGGATGCCTACACCGTGATGGACACCGTGATGATGGGCCACACCGTGCTGTGGGACATCATGAAGCAGCGCGAAGCCCTCTATGCAAAAGAAGACTTCACCGATGAAGACGGCATGAAAGTGTCGGAACTCGAAGAACGCTTTGCCGAGCTCGACGGCTGGAATGCCGAGAGCGATGCCGCCATGCTCCTCAGCGGACTGGGCATCAAGGAAGACAAGCACTACACCCTCATGGGCGAGCTCAGCGGTAAGGAGAAAGTGCGTGTCATGCTGGCACAGGCGCTCTACGGTAACCCCGACAACCTGCTGCTCGACGAGCCCACCAACGACCTCGACATGGAGACCGTGACCTGGCTGGAGGAATACCTCAGCAACTTCGAACACACCGTGCTCGTGGTGAGCCACGACCGTCACTTCCTCGACTCCGTGTGTACCCATACCGTCGACATCGACTACGGCAAGATCAACCTCTTTGCCGGTAACTACAGCTTCTGGTACGAATCCAGCCAGCTCGCCCTCCGTCAGCAGCAGAACCAGAAAGCCAAGGCAGAAGAGAAGAAGCGCGAGCTCGAAGAGTTCATCCGCCGATTCAGCGCCAACGTGGCAAAGAGCAAGCAGACCACCAGCCGCAAGAAGATGCTCGAGAAACTCAACATCGAAGAGATCCGTCCTTCTTCCCGCAAATACCCGGGCATCATCTTCACGCCCGAGCGCGAACCCGGTAACCAGATACTCGAAGTATCCGGCCTCACCAAGACCACCGATGAAGGCGTGGTGCTCTTCAAGGATGTCAACTTCAACGTAGAGAAAGGCGACAAGATTGTGTTCCTCAGCCGCAACCCGCGTGCCATGACCGCTTTCTTCGAGATCATCAACGGCAACATGAAGCCCGATGCCGGCCACTTCAACTGGGGAGTGACCATCACCACCGCCTACCTGCCGCTGGACAACACCGACTTCTTCAACACCGACCTCAACCTCGTCGACTGGCTGAGCCAGTTTGGTGAAGGCAACGAAGTCTACATGAAAGGCTTCCTCGGCCGCATGCTCTTCTCGGGCGAAGAAGTGCTCAAGAAAGTCAGCGTCCTCTCCGGAGGCGAGAAGATGCGTTGTATGATTGCCCGCATGCAGCTGCGCAACGCCAACTGCCTCATACTCGACACGCCCACCAACCACCTCGACCTCGAGTCCATCCAGGCCTTCAACAACAACCTGAAGACCTACAAGGGAAACATCCTGTTCTCCTCACACGACCACGAGTTCATCCAGACGGTGGCCAACCGCATCATCGAGCTCACGCCAAACGGCATCATCGACAAGATGATGGAGTACGACGAATACATCACGTCCGACCACATCAAGGAACTCCGCGCCCGCATGTACGGCGACGAGTAATCCCCGGTTATCATAATTTAACAACGCCCCGCACGAGCTACTTCCTGCGGGGCGTTGTTATTTTGTTGTTTTAATCACCCAAAAAAGAGAAACCGATATGAAACAACAAACCTTTACCCAGTGCGCCGAGCGCTACATCCAGCGCCTGCGCCGCGAAGGCCGTCACGCCACCGCCCACGTCTACACCTACGCCCTCCGTTCCTTCCGCTCCTTCTGCGGCAGCGACATCATCCCCTTTGCCCGCATCACCCGCCGGCTCCTCAAAGCCTACGAGAGCCACCTCCGGGCCCGCCGCGCCACGCCCAACACCCTCTCCACCTACCTCCGCATGCTCCGTGCCATCTACAACTACGGCGTCGCCACCGCCCGTGCCCGCTACATACCCGCCCTCTTCCGCGACGTCTTCACCGGCGTAGACACCCGCCAGAAGAAAGCCCTTCCCCGTGCCCAGCTCCGCCGCCTCCTCCATGCCGATCCCGGACGCGCCGACCTCCGCCAGGCCCAGTCGCTTGCCCGCCTCCAGTTCCTCTTCTGCGGCATGCCCTTTGCCGACCTTGCCCACCTGGAGAAAAGCCACCTCCGCCAGGGCCTCCTGGTCTACACCCGCCGCAAGACCGGCACCCCCATCACCGTGGAACTCCTGCCTCCCGCCCGCGACGAGCTCTGCCGCTGTCACACCCCTGCCGTTCCTTCCGGCAGCCCCTACCTGCTGCCCATCCTCAGCGGCACCCGTCCCGCCACCTGCTACAGCGCCTACCGCGAATACCAATCCGCCCTCCGGCGCTACAACCGTCGGCTCCAGCGGCTCGCCCGCCGGCTGTCCATTCCCTTCCCCGTGTCGTCCTACACCCTCCGCCACTCCTGGGCCACCACCGCCAAATACCGCGGTGTCCCCATCGAGATGATCAGCGAGTCGCTTGGCCACACCTCCATCCGCACCACCCAGATCTATCTGAAAGGTTTCGAGCTGGCCGACCGCACCCGGGTCAACCGCATGAATTATGCTTACATTCTTCCGGAAAATGTCAACGGATTGTAATAAGATAAGCAGTGGATAATAGGGTGTTAGAATGATGTTACTTCTTAGGTAACGGCCGGCCGGGCGCGGGAGAAACAGGCAGAAAAAGGCAGACAGCACCCCCTTGTGCAAAGAAACGCCTTTCCTC
>Scooby_p2__coassemble_1338_pt1 | contig 13241 bp, 10 predicted proteins | sample Scooby_p2__metabat2_high_PE_030 | metagenome-assembled genome bin Scooby_p2 | reverse complement strand
ATATTACATAATAAAAAAATGAGGCATAATTACAATCAATCATACCTCATTTATATTTATCAGTTCAGTAATTACTTACTTCACAATTTTAAAATACTTATTTGACCTCCTCAAAGTCAGCATCTTGCACGTTATCACCATGCTTATCGTTGCCTTGCTGACCAGCACCGGCATTCATGTCAGGACCTGCCTGAGCACCACCTTGTGCACCGCTCTGAGCATACATTTCTGCGCTAGCAGCCTGGAAAGCTGTATTCAGTTCAGCCATTGCAGCATCGATAGCAGCCAAGTCTTGAGCCTTATGAGCATCTTTCAGTTTCTGAAGAGCACCTTCAATCGGAGCCTTCTTGTCAGCCGGAAGCTTATCACCCAATTCTTTCAACTGATTTTCTGTAGTGAAGATCATTGAGTCAGCCTGATTGAGCTTGTCAATTTTTTCACGTTCCTTCTTATCAGCTTCAGCATTAGCTTCAGCTTCAGCCTTCATTCTTTCGATTTCGTCCTTGCTCAAACCGCTGGAAGCTTCGATACGGATAGCCTGTTCCTTACCTGTAGCCTTATCCTTAGCAGATACCTTCAAGATACCGTTGGCATCAATATCGAAAGTCACTTCGATTTGAGGGATACCGCGACGTGCCGGAGCAATACCTGTCAAGTTGAACTGACCAATTGACTTGTTCTGTGAAGCCATCGGACGTTCACCCTGCAATACGTGAATAGTAACTTCAGTCTGGTTGTCGGCAGCAGTAGAGAATGTTTCACTCTTACGAGCCGGAATAGTCGTGTTGGCATCAATCAACTTCGTCATTACACCACCCAATGTTTCAATACCCATTGACAACGGAGTAACATCAAGCAATACAACACCTTTGATTTCATCTGTCAACACAGCACCTTGAACAGCAGCACCAATAGCCACAACTTCATCCGGATTTACACCTTTTGACGGAGCTTTGCCGAAGAAGTCTTCTACCAACTTCTGCACAGCAGGAATACGTGAAGAACCACCTACCAAGATTACTTCATCGATATCAGCGTTGTTCAAACCTGCATCGCTCATTGCTTTCTTACACGGTTCAAGACAAGCCTGAATCAGGTTGTGAGCCAGTGATTCGAATTTAGCACGAGTCAAGGTCTTAACCAAGTGCTTAGGCACACCACCTACCGGCATGATATAAGGCAAGTTGATTTCTGTGCTTGTAGAAGATGACAACTCGATTTTTGCTTTTTCTGCAGCTTCTTTCAGACGTTGCAAAGCCATCGGATCTTGAGTCAGGTCAGCACCTTCATCGTTCTTGAATTCTTCTACCAACCAGTTGATGATTACTTGGTCGAAGTCATCACCACCCAGGTGAGTATCACCATTGGTAGACAACACTTCAAACACACCGCCACCGAACTCAAGGATTGAGATATCGAATGTACCACCACCAAGGTCGAATACGGCAATCTTCATATCTTTATGAGCCTTGTCCAAACCATAAGCCAACGCAGCAGCTGTCGGTTCGTTCACAATACGCTTCACTTCCAAACCAGCAATTTGTCCGGCTTCTTTTGTTGCCTGACGCTGAGAATCTGAGAAGTATGCAGGAACTGTAATCACAGCTTCAGTTACTTCCTGACCCAAATAGTCTTCAGCAGTCTTCTTCATTTTCTGAAGAATCATAGCTGAGATTTCCTGCGGAGTGTACAAACGTCCGTCGATGTCTACACGCGGAGTGTTGTTGTCTCCCTTCACTACTTTATAAGGAACACGGCCTACTTCTTTCTGAACCTGATCCCAAGTTTCTCCCATGAAACGTTTGATAGAGAAAATTGTACGAGTCGGGTTAGTGATAGCCTGACGTTTAGCCGGGTCACCCACCTTACGTTCACCACCATCAACGAAAGCCACGATTGAAGGAGTAGTGCGCTTGCCTTCGCTGTTTGCAATCACTACCGGTTCGTTACCTTCAAATACAGAAACACATGAGTTTGTTGTTCCTAAGTCAATACCAATAATCTTTCCCATGATCTTTATTTTTTATTTATTATTATTCAAAATGATTACTTCGTCCTTCGAAGCCCTCAAGCTGTTCGTTAGCACTTCAGGTCTTGAACGGACGCTTACTAAAAAGCAAACCCTGTGCCAAAAGAATATCGGTCAAAAGTATGACACAAATTCTGCCAAAACGGCAGTTTCCGGACTTTCAACAAACAAAATCCGTCAGTTTGAATCTTCTTTACCGATAAAAAGAACTGCCAGACAAACTATAAGGAATACAAGAATACGACTCAAACTGGATAATCGAACTGAATAAAGAAAGCCTGTGACGAAAAAACGCCACAGGCTTTCTTTATATCTCAATATTCTCTTTGTATATTAATGTAAAGAGGATACTTATTTCTTTTCCAACACAAGAACCAGATTGCTGTCAGCATCATACAATCCTACGTTGCCCCCTGCCAATACGTCAAATGACTTCACTTCGTTCATGGCTTTCAGAATCTTTGTTTCTGTCTCCATGTCAGGACAAGACATCATAGTAGATGCCACGTTGGGGAAAGAAATAGACTTGGCATTGCTGTCGCTTGTCTCAAAACTGCCATTGATGACATTGCATCCGGCATTACCGTGAATTGACTTCTTCGTTACATCAAAAGCAACAAACGGCTGGTTTTCCATACCAGAAGGAACAGTTTCACCATTCACTTCCTTTACACTCCACTCTCCTTCCAATGCTGTAACTGTCACATCTGACTCTTTTTTCACCAATGTTACTACCGGACGGTCGTCAGCGTTACACAAATACATCTTGTTTTCACCGGCATCCTTGTAACCTTTCACCTGAGCCAACGCGTTCAATACATTTTCTTCAGTAGTCATGTCGGGGCACATCATACGAGTGCTGCCCATAGCACCCAATTCCAGCGTTCCCGGCTTGGCATTGATGTCGAAACTACCTGTCATATGATTACAGCCACTATTACCCGATACACGACCGGTTGCTGTATCAAATGCAATAAAAGGATAAACCTGGCTTTCACCCGGCACTACTTTCGTACCGTTTACTTCCACAATACTCCATTCACCGTTCATTGACGACAAAGGAAGAGCCTGCTCAGAAGAGCGGCAAGAGGACATTGCAAGTGCTGCACCAGCAACGCAAATGGAAACTAATACTTTATTCATATGTTACTTTGTTTAAGTTAAATTAGATGGCAAAGATACCAAAAGATTGGATAAACGCAACAAAATTGAAGATAAAATACATCCGCATTTTAACTGATAAAATTAAACAAATCATAAAACCACAAATTAGCAGAAGGCCTTTCAAAGACGTACAACATTGATTTACAACCAATACAAGCGTATTTAACGGATAAAAAAAGATAATAAAAACTACAGATAAAAAAGAGCAAATGAAGAACAAAAACAAGTTGACGGATGTTTGTTCATTTGACTACTACAAATAAAAAGGAGCACAGACGAATGATAATGTGAAAATAATAACGTATATTTGCTCCATAAACAATTGTAGTATTCTTAATTTTTAAATCGCAATTAAAAAATGGGTAGAGTTCTTATTATCGGTGCTGGCGGTGTGGGTACTGTCGTAGCACACAAGGTGGCACAAAATGCCGATGTATTTACTGATATCATGATTGCCAGCCGCACAAAGGAAAAATGTGACAAAATCGTGGAAGCTATTGGCAATCCCAATATAAAGACAGCCAAAGTGGACGCAGACAATGTGGACGAACTGGTAGCATTGTTCAATGACTTTAAGCCGGAAATGGTTATCAACGTGGCACTTCCTTATCAAGACCTTACCATCATGGAGGCTTGCTTGCAGGCAGGTGTCAACTACTTGGACACAGCCAACTACGAACCGAAAGATGAAGCGCACTTTGAATACAGTTGGCAATGGGCTTATCACGAACGCTTCAAAGAAGCTGGCCTGACAGCTATTTTGGGTTGCGGATTCGACCCGGGTGTGAGCGGTATCTACACAGCTTATGCAGCTAAACATTATTTTGATGAGATTCAATACTTGGATATCGTAGACTGCAACGCAGGAAACCACCACAAGGCTTTTGCTACCAACTTCAATCCGGAAATCAACATCAGAGAAATCACTCAGAACGGACGCTACTATGAAGATGGCAAGTGGGTGACTACCGGTCCGTTGGAAATCCACAAAGACCTGACTTATCCAAACATCGGTCCGCGTGATTCATATCTGCTGTATCACGAAGAATTGGAATCGCTGGTGAAGAACTATCCGACTATCAAGCGCGCTCGCTTCTGGATGACATTCGGTCAGGAATATCTGACTCACTTGCGCGTTATCCAAAACATCGGTATGGCTCGTATCGATGAAGTGGATTATAACGGTGTAAAAATTGTTCCGTTGCAATTCCTGAAAGCGGTATTGCCTAACCCGCAGGATTTGGGTGAAAACTATGAGGGCGAAACATCGATCGGTTGTCGTATCCGCGGTTTGAAAGATGGAAAAGAACGCACTTACTATGTTTACAACAACTGCAGTCATCAGGAAGCCTACAAAGAAACAGGCATGCAGGGCGTAAGCTACACAACCGGTGTTCCGGCTATGATTGGTGCAATGATGTTCTTCAAGGGTGAATGGAGACGTCCGGGTGTAAACAACGTAGAAGAATTCAATCCGGATCCGTTCATGGAACAACTGAACAAGCAAGGCTTGCCTTGGCACGAAGAGTTTGACAAAGACCTGGAACTGTAATCTATTCTTTTATTTCATATGCCAATACGCAAAGTTTGCTATACAGAGGTATTGGCATATGATACTTTTTAAACCGTATATAATATGATTCATGTTGGAGATAAAGCACCTGACTTTTTGGGTGTCAACGAAAAAGGGGAAGAAATACGCCTCAGTGCTTACAAAGGGAAGAAAGTGATCTTGTATTTCTATCCCAAAGACAGCACTCCAGGATGTACTGCACAGGCTTGTAACCTGCGCGACAATTTCTCCACACTGCAAAATGCAGGCTATGAAATTATCGGTGTGAGTGTTGACAGCGAAAAGTCACATCAAAGATTTATTGAAAAAAACAATCTGCCTTTTACCTTGATTGCCGACACCGACAAGAAACTGGTGACGGAATTTGGTGTATGGGGAGAGAAGAAACTTTGCGGACGCGTGTATATGGGGACAAACCGCACTACTTTTCTGATTAATGAAGAAGGTGTAGTGGAACGGATTATCTCACCTAAGGAAGTAAAGACCAAAGAGCATGCTTCTCAAATTCTAAATCAATAAAAATCTAAAAGAAAAGAGAACGTATGGCAAAAAAAGATGAACTCAATTTTGAAACAGAAAACAATATGGCATCAAGTGAAAAACTAAAGGCCTTGCAGGCTGCCATGGAAAAGATAGAAAAAAGCTTCGGCAAAGGTTCTATCATGAAAATGGGCGATGACAACGTAGAACAGGTGGAAGTCATTCCAACCGGATCCATTGCCTTAAATGTGGCTCTTGGTGTAGGCGGCTATCCGAAAGGCAGAATTATCGAAATTTTCGGGCCGGAATCTTCCGGTAAAACGACGCTGGCTATCCATGCCATCGCAGAAGTACAAAAAGCGGGAGGCATTGCTGCTTTCATTGATGCAGAGCATGCTTTCGACCGTTTTTATGCTTCCAAACTGGGCGTAAACATCGATGACCTTTATATTTCTCAACCGGACAACGGAGAACAAGCATTGGAGATTGCCGAACAGCTGATTCGCTCTTCTGCTATTGACATCATTGTCATTGACTCAGTGGCCGCACTGACTCCGAAAGCTGAAATTGAAGGAGATATGGGTGACAACAAAGTGGGTCTACAGGCTCGACTGATGTCGCAGGCATTAAGAAAACTGACATCGGCGGTAAGCAAAACACGCACGACTTGTATTTTCATCAATCAGCTGCGTGAAAAGATTGGTGTCATGTTCGGCAACCCGGAAACAACAACTGGTGGTAACGCCTTGAAGTTCTATGCTTCTGTCCGCTTGGATATCCGCCCGGGACAACCGATTAAAGACGGAGAAGAAATCTTGGGTAAGCTGACGAAAGTTAAAGTAGTAAAGAACAAAGTGGCTCCTCCATTCCGCAAAGCAGAATTTGACATCATGTTTGGTGAAGGTATCTCTCATTCTGGAGAGATTATCGACTTGGGTTCCGATCTTGGAATTATCAAGAAGAGCGGTTCCTGGTATAGCTACAATGACACCAAACTAGGACAAGGACGCGATGCTGCCAAGCAATGTATTGCCGACAATCCGGAACTGGCAGAAGAACTGGAAAACTTGATTTTCGAAGCCTTGAAAAACAAGGAATAAGCCCCGGTAGAAATGATAGATAAGTGGCAATCTGCCATAATGAAATACCCCTGTCACAGTTGTCTGCGGCAGGGGTAATCTTTTTATTCTCGTCATGCTATCATTACTCACTAATCTATTTACACTCCACTCATATCATCAAGAACAAAGGATAAAAAAGGTCCTGCCAAGCAAATGACAGGACCTTTCCACCTAATAATACCTATAGAAAACTATATATAAAATTACATGTAGTAAAAAATATAAGCCAATGAAGCCAAACTAATGACAATCCAAAGCAATACTCCCTGAACCAAGGGTTTCACTCCCACAGATTTAAGCACGTCTATCGACAGAGACGCACCAATAAAGAACATCGTAATGGTCAGCGTTTTACGGGCCAACTCGTTGATTGCCATTCCCAACTGAGGCACACCATCCAATACATACGTATTAACTACCATAGCCAGGACAAAGAAGAAAATAAACCAAGGTATACTGATTTTTTGTCCCTTGCTCTTGAATATAAAGGAGGTGGCAAAAGCTACTGGAATAATCCAAAGTGCACGTGTCAACTTGATGGTGGTGGCTATTTTAAGAGCCTCTTCGCCATAAGCAGCACCCGCACCCACTACGGAGCTGGTATCGTGAATCGCAATAGCCGCCCATGTGCCAAACTGATGTTGATCCATTCCCAATGCATGACCGATAGCAGGGAAAATAAACAGCGCTATGGCATTCAATATAAAGATAGTACCCAATGCCACAGACATTTCACTGTCTTTCGCTTTCAACACAGGCCCCACAGCAGCGATGGCGCTTCCGCCGCAAATGGCCGTTCCGGAACTAATCAGATAAGCTGTATTCCGATCTATCTTAAAAATCTTTCTACCGATAATCCAACCAATCACTAAAGTACCGACCACAGAAATTATCGTGAACTCCATACCTTCCTTACCTGATGCCAGTGCAGAATGGAGATTCATTCCAAATCCCAATCCAACAACTGAATATTGAAGTAGATACTTAGATGTCTTCTTGTTAAATTTCGGATGAGCTTGTCCACAGAGCAAAGCGAAAGCTAAACCTAAGAAAAGGGCAACAGGAGGAGTTACCCATGCTGCATAAGATTCCAAACCGGGAATGTAGTCCAAAAACAAAAATAGAGTTAACACTGAAAGCAATGCAACATAAATCGTCTTGTTGTTTGCCTGTAACACATTTGTAACTGTAGTCGTCATATTTACTTTTTCTTATTATTTTCGGGCACAAAGGTAAGACAAAGAAAAATAGCATGCCAATCGTTTTTAGTTATACACTATAACTTTTAGTTATCAGGCAGTGTACATACACATTCCTGCAATGTCGACAAACGAATGTAACAAACAAAGCCTCTTTCACACTGCTATCTAAAAACAATGCCCCTGCAACTTGCTGTAACCAGCAGTCACAAGGGCACATTAGTTTCTATGTTATCTTATTGGAAAGTAGGCATTTTAAATTTATAAATCAAACCGCCCACCATAGATGCTACACGATCGGGCCTTCCTTCCGAAATACCATTATAAGCATCACTGCGTATACCAAGCTGTGGTTCTAGGAAGAAATGAAGCGACGAAGCCAACTTCAACTTAAACTGGATACCTGCATCAAAACCAGGTACCACTTTAAACTGTCCGTTCCGGCGAGCCAATCCCGCATGAATGCCGGCAAACGGCAACACATCGATCACTGGGTCCGAATGATACCCTTTTGCCAAAGTAGACAAGCTCATCATATAATCAAAACTCAAACCAGCATAATGCAAAGGAAGTTTGTTGGGTGCCTTCGATTTATACAGGATAGTTCCGCTGAGACGCCACGCAGACAAAGGAGTATACCATTTACCGAAACTTCCCTTAGCCTCAACACCTGCATTCTTTATGAGATCTCTGTTTGCAACCAGCAAACTACCAACTCCTAATGCCCCTGATACAAAGTAGCGTTTTTCATCCTCTGCGAAAGTTTTACGGTTAGTCGCTTTGGAGTATGGAACAAACCGGTAGTGGAAGCCGGCATTGATACCCACTAATACATCTTTCTTCATAAAGCCCAAATTCCCTTCGATGAACTTATCCCCATAGAGGCGTACCTGCGGCTCAATATACAAACCCAGAAAATCATTCACATGCCAAAGTCCTTGCACGCCACCATTGATACCCGGCTGGAAATGATGATCGGTAGCCGATGTATAAGCCAGATTCACCCCTATCGAACTGATCAATTCAAAAGTGCGGTCTGGATTATATCCGCTCATCGTTGATGTAATGTTCCATAAATAGTCCAGTCCTCCACTCACACTGACATGTCTCAACCGCCCCTCCGGCGTATTATACGGAACAGCGTAGTTAGAGAAGAAGCCGCCTGAAGCAACCAGGCGCAAGCCCGAAGAGGGAGTCAGCCATTTACCTACAGAGACTGATGCCTGTGGTCCCAAAGAGCGCAGATGGTCCATGTTTACCTTGTTCAGGAACAATTGCAGACCGATACCTGACGTCATAAACAGGTTGTCGGCAATGTGCTTCTTGGTAAATGCGTAGTTCGGATGATCGGCTCGGTCAACAGCATGATAAGTCAGACCCACATTCAGTTCACCCAACTGGTCGCCTTTACCAAAGCCATGTCCTCCCGCATATTTCTTATGATAGTAGTTCAAACGGGGCTCAACAAACAAATCAACAGAACGATTCAGACGGAAACTACCCTGTAAGCCCACACCCACACCGGGAGCAACTTGCACCGAATGCACATTTCCCTGTGCAATACCCAAATTCACACCTGCAACCCCGATGAGAGAAAACAGCCTGTCTTCATCATATCCCCAAAGAATATTGTTCAGATGAAAGAGATAGTCTGCATGCAAATCAACATGCTTGAAATGCCTGTTCACGCTACCGGACAGAGCATCAGCATACCCCATTGTAGCAGACAGACGCAAAGCTGATGAAGGAGCCAGCCACTTCCCTACTCCCAAGGAGAACTGCGGACCAAACCCTTTCAACGTCTGTTTTATGCCGGACGCATTTAAGGTACTCATCCCCCCCGACAAGGAGAAAAAAGTATGATTGAAGAAAGAACGGTTGTCAAATTCATCAAAATGCACCTGATTACCCATCGGAACTCCGGGCATATAAGACAAACCTACCAATACCGAACCATTCATCGTATAGTTTCTCCAATTCTCGGCATAAGCAAACCGTTCATTGTACCAACCGATTTTAGGTTCAATGAAAAAGTCCAACGTGCGGGAAAGACGGAAATTAGCCTGCAGCCCCATGTGCGCACCATAAAACAATCCTTTCTTTTTAAGTGAAAGAGGAGCCTCCGCACCGTCCACACGATAATTGACCTTGGAATGTCCTGCATCAACCCCCAAAACACCAAACATCTCGAAGCGGCGGTTGTCATTATAGCCAAAAGCCAAAGAAGACATATTCAGCAAGTAATCCAGACTGAGCTGAGCCGTTTTTACCTTACTTCCGTAATCCTGAGAAGGCAGATAACCCAAACCCAGACCGGCACGCAATGCATGAACCGGTGTGAACCATTTACCCACAAACAGATTAGAGAGCATGCCCACAGCATCCTGACTTTCCTTCTGAGTCAACAAAGACTGAACACCGATCCCCGCTGTAAAAAAGAGATGCTCATTGGACTTATTGCTCTCAAACTTCTCACTTGCAGGTCTTTTCTGCAACATATATTGCAATGCACCATAGTTTTGTGCCTGCAGTGTAGCCTCTCCTACTCCCAATAAAGTCAAGGCCACATAAGTATATATTTTCTTAAATTTTCTATTCATTTCCAACTCCTCTCTTCTACTTTATTTTCTGTTCTTCAGGAAGCAAATCAATAATGTCACCGTCCACCTTAGCTATTTCCAGCAAAGCAGGATCCATTTCGAGTGCCTTTTCTATACACATAATGGCATCGCCCGCCATTTCCAGACGGTTGGCAACAATAGCCTTGATATAATATTCACGAGCCGTAGTAATCTGAATAGCAGATATCTTCTGCCAAGCCTCCTCATTTCGTTTCATAGCAAGCAGCATCACCACTTCATTCATCGGACTCATAGCAGCCACTTTTTCAAATGCATCATTATAATAACCAGCCATAGCTTGTACGATAGCCAATAAATCAGGCGAAACAGCTTCTTCAGGTACCAATGTCAGCACCGAATCGGCCTTTGAATACTTTCCTTCGTTCAGCAAAGCAATAGCCTGGTTGGACAACAGTTCCACCGGGGCAGTCTTGCTCACAAAAGGTTCGAGGATACGGGAATCCGGAGCATCCTTCTGAATCAGAACAACTGCCAGTTCATTGGCCGCATAAGTAAAATTATCATATAGTGCCAAGGCCTCCCGAGCATATTTTTCCTTTTCATCCGGACGCTGAGCAGTAACAATCAGACGATAATACTCAAAACGGGTCAGTTCTTTAGGAGATTTACGGTAAAGCTCCTTGATTTCCTCATCACTCAACGAACGGAAAATGGAATATCCATACGTATATTTTACCTTTCTCAACTTAGGCAGATAAGCTGCTGCCAGTTCCTTATAATAAGGTTGTGATTTAAAAACTTCACGCAGCTGTTTGGCAGAAGACTTATACTTATTAAAAAGGCTGTCCACTTCATTGGCCAAGTCTGTTTTACCATCTTTTTTCAATAGACCGGCTACTTCACTCCAGGAAGCCACAGTTGCATCCGATTTCACCTCCAGCAGGCTGCGTGTTCCTGCATCCAAACGAGACAAGATACGCTCCAAGGCTGAATTTGTGCGCAGTTTAGCCAAGCGCAGATTGCTGGCATAATAACCATCCGGTGAAGCAACACCAATAATAGAAAAACTTTTCAGTGATGCATCCGGATTTGTTTCAATAGCTTTCAATTCCTCATTGAGACGATTCAGTTCCACTTCATTCTGCGGATTTTGATCATCCAGCTCTGCTTTTCCTACACGAAAGGTCAGATTGACTTCTCCCTTCGTATCCCTCAGCTGCATCACAGGCTTCGGCACATACTTTTCATCTGTCAACGGAAAGGCAGAAAACTTATATTCCAAAAAGCGCAACGGGTTAACCGTACCACGTGCAATAGAAAAAGAATCACGATAAATAATAGAACGATAGTTTTCCATCGCCAAATGCACATCCGCCCGGTAATCATGCTTCAAATGTTCAATATAAATCGAGTCATGATACAAAATCATATCTCCCTTCCGCGTGGAAGTTGTTTTCACTCGAACATAATCATTCAGCGGATCCTTGGACATATCATAATCATACATCCGGTTTTGTGTTGTATTGAACGAGCGGCCATCCAACACCACAGGACGCATCAACAAGCGCTGCTGGGAAGTGACATCATAGATGGAAGGCTGCAACACCAACCGACGATGGGCATTAAACATTTCCTTGGGCACCGGAACACGAGTTTTTAAATGAAAGTAATTCCCTTTGATTTCGATATCAGTAGGCTCAGGGATCACCTTGTTTTTCACCTTGGAAGTAACAATCACTTCATCCAGTTCAATGACGGCATCTTTCAGAACCACATTCAGCACCTGCTTACCAGACACTGCCACCGTATTATCCTCATAACCAACACACGTAAACTTCAACGACCCGTTTTTCTCCACCATCACACTGTAGCGTCCGTCTTCATCAGACATTTCAATACGCTCATTCGTGACAGGATGTAATATATTTACATTAGGTATACTCTTACCGTGTGTATTTGTGATGTGTCCTTGTATACGAATTCGCTGAGCAGAAGCATTTACACTGAGCAGCAGTAAAAAAACGAACACACCGATGGCTTTGTTACATTGAATATTCATCCTCATTTTCATAGCAAACCAATTCCGTTATTATCGAATAATATAAGTAAAAGAAATCCCCAATTTGACGGGAGCTATCATAGTCTTGCTGTCGTTTACTGCTCCCGGCTTAGCGGCCCCCTTGTCATATTTAAACTGACGGTAACGAAGCACACCGACTCCTGCTGTAGCCTCTATATTCCAGTGATCATTCAGCACCCAGGCATATCCATAGGTAAGACCAGCTGCATACGCATCCCCCTTGTGATGCACATCCTTCAGCATGACATTAAAATTATTCACGAAACCGGTAAGCCCCAGAAAATGGCTTACCATCGGACGGTTCAACCAATAGCGAACTTCCGGTTGGAAATGCGCAAAAGTTGTCTTAAACTGATTTGTACTGATTGGATTGGCAGCAATGCCCATGTTCAGCGACACGTGACTGCCCAACACAAACTCAGCTTCCACATTGGGAGTGGCAGTCAACCATCCCAAGGCATTAGTTCGCACAGCAACCCGCTGCGCACTCACATGTGTGACTCCGCACACAAAAAGAAACATCAACAATGTAATGCCGAAGCACCCAACTGCTCTTAGATTCACCATAATTTTTCTCTCTTTACATGTCTATTGCAGACAATTTATCATATAAGGTTTGTTGTCGGTTATAATGCAAGGTTTATGCGCAAATGTAGGAAAAATATAAAAATGGCAAATAAAAAGATACATTTTTTTACGATTAAACGCAAAAAGAAATTGATTTTTAAGAAAAATAGAAAAGAGAGAAAAGGAAATAAAGAAAAGTTTTCTGAAAACAGGTATTATATAAAGCGGAGAGAACGAGATTCGAACTCGTGATACCCTTTAGGGGTATACACGCTTTCCAGGCGTGCCTCTTCAACCACTCGAGCACCTCTCCAAGTTTATATAACCACAAATACGAGGAAGGAACAACTTCCGGTGATAGAAAAAGAGCAGCCTAAAAGACTGCTCTTTTTGCGGAGAGAGAGGCTCTCGAACTTATACTTTCACAGAATATCATAAAACTGCAA
>Scooby_p2__coassemble_1128_pt1 | contig 14966 bp, 15 predicted proteins | sample Scooby_p2__metabat2_high_PE_030 | metagenome-assembled genome bin Scooby_p2 | reverse complement strand
AGGCTATCAAGATGGCAATTAATGCGGGTATTGATATGGCTATGGAACCGTATGCTCTGGATTTCTGTACGTTATTGAAAGAACTGGTAGAAGAAAAACAAGTGTCTATGAGTCGTATTGATGATGCGGTGCGTAGAATTCTTCGCCTGAAAGTCAGACTGGGATTGTTTGAACAGCCAATGACAGTTACTGAAAATTATCCTGAATTTGCGTGCGATGAGCATGCGAAAAAGGCAATTCAGGCAGCTGAGGAATCGGAAATTCTGTTGAAGAATAAAGATCAGATTTTACCTTTACGCAAAGGAGTGAAATTATTGGTAACAGGTCCAAATGCACATTCTATGCGTTGTCTCAACGGCGGATGGAGTTATTCCTGGCAAGGACATCTGACCGATCGCTTTGCAGGTAGTTATCACACTATTTATGAAGCTCTCTGTAATAAATTCGGTGATTCGAATGTGCGTTTGGAACAAGGAGTAACGTATGTAGCCGAGGGAACGTATGAGGAAGAAAATACACCTGAAATAGAAAAGGCTGTAGCTGCAGCCAGGGGAGTGGACGTGATTATTGCTTGTATCGGTGAAAATTCTTATTGTGAGACTCCGGGCAATCTTTCTGAACTGGCCATGTCGGAAAACCAGCGAAACTTGGTGAAAGCCTTAGCTGCTACAGGTAAACCTATCATTTTAGTTTTGAATGAAGGCCGTCCGCGTATTATTCATGATATTGAACCATTGGCGAAAGGAATTATACATGTGATGTTGCCGGGTAACTATGGAGCTGATGCACTTGCAAATATTTTGGCCGGCGATGCTAACCCCAGCGCTAAAATGCCTTATACGTATCCGCGCCATGAAGCCGAACTGACAACATATGATTATCGTGTAAGTGAAGAGATGGATAAAATGGAAGGTGCTTATGACTATGATGCTGTGATTTCTGTTCAATGGCCGTTTGGTTATGGATTGAGCTATACGACATTTGAATATAATAACTTGAAGTGTAATTTGGATTCATTTAAGGTGACGGATTCACTGAATTTCACAGTAGATATAACTAATACGGGTAGTCGAGTAGGTAAGGAAGTGGTGATGCTTTTTAGCCGTGATTTGGTGGCTTCTATGACTCCGGAGAATCGTCGTTTGCGTGCATTTGATAAGATTGAACTAAAGCCGGGTGAAACGAAAACCATGACTCTGACGATTCCTGCTAGCGATTTGGCTTTTGTAGGAGCTGATGGAAAATGGATACTTGAGGAAGGAGAGTTCCGTATGCAGGTAGGAAACCAAGTGGTGACTATCCGTTGTGATGAGACCTATCAATGGACTACTCCCAATAAATAAAAAAATATCAGATTTATAAATATATACCCGTTGGTGGAATGTCTGATTCTATCAACGGGTATTTTATTTGCTCTCTTTTATTGTCTGTTTATCGTCAGTCTTGGGCTACGCCCTTCATGCTGAGCTGAATGCGCTTGCGTTCGGTATCTACGCTCAGCACTTTGACCTTGACATGCTGGTGGATGGATACCACTTCCGAGGGATCGCTGATGTAGCGGTCGGCCAGCTGGGAGAGGTGTACCAGTCCGTTTTCCTTGATGCCGATGTCGACAAAGGCACCGAAGTTGGTGATGTTGCCCACAATGCCGGGCAGCACCATGCCTTCGCGCAGGTCGGCCAGGGTGCGTACGTTCTTGTCGAACTCAAACACCTGGATGGTTTTCCGCGGGTCGCGGCCGGGCTTGTCAAGCTCCTGCAGGATGTCCTGCAAGGTGGGCAGTCCGACGGTGGGCGACAGGTAGCGCTGGAGGTCAATCTGCTGGCGGAGGTCTTTGCGGGCAATCAGCTCATCGACCGTGCAGTGCAGGTCGCGGGCCATCTGCTCCACGATGCAGTAGCTCTCGGGGTGCACGGCGGTGTTGTCCAGCGGCTGTTCGCCTCCGGGGATGCGGAGGAAGCCGGCACACTGTTCGAAGGCCTTGGCTCCCATGCGGGGCACTTTGAGCAGCTGTTTGCGCGAGCGGAAGGCACCGTTTTCGGCACGGTAGCTGACGATGTTCTGCGCCAGCTGCGGTCCGAGGCCGGAGATGTAGGTGAGCAGGTGGCTGCTCGCCGTGTTGAGGTTGACGCCCACCTTGTTTACACAGTTCTCCACCGTCTGGTCGAGGGCTTTCTTCAGTTTGACCTGGTCCACATCATGTTGGTACTGCCCCACTCCGATTGATTTCGGGTCGATCTTGACCAGCTCTGCCAAGGGGTCCATGAGACGGCGGCCGATGGAAACGGCTCCGCGCACGGTGACGTCGTAGTCGGGAAACTCCTCCCGCGCAATCTTGGAAGCGGAATAGATGGAGGCTCCTTGCTCGCTGACCACAAACACCGGTATGGGGCGGTCGAACGTCTGGCGGTTGATGAAGTCTTCCGTCTCGCGGCTGGCTGTGCCGTTGCCGATGGAGATGGCTTCTATCTGATAGGCTTCCACCATCTTGCGCAGCTTGGCGGCCGCTTCGCTGGCTTTGCTCACCGGCGGATGAGGGTAGATGTTTTCGTTGTGGAGCAGGTTGCCCTGGGCATCCAGACACACCACCTTGCAGCCGGTGCGGAAACCGGGGTCGATGGCCAGCACACGTTTCTGTCCCAAGGGGGCAGCGAGCAGCAGCTGGCGGAGGTTTTCTACGAACACGCGGATGGCTTCCTCGTCGGCCTTCTCTTTGGAAAGGGCGGCAAACTCGGTTTCGATGGAGGGCTTGAGCAGGCGCTTGAAGGCGTCGGCTGTTGCTTCGCTCACCTGCTGGCTGCAGGGGTTGTTGCCGCGTACAAACTGGCGGTGGAGCCGTTCGACGCAGGCTTCTTCATCGGTGGTAATCGCCACTTTCAGCAGTCCTTCCGATTCGCCGCGGCGGATGGCCAGCAGGCGGTGGGAGGTGCAGCGCTTCAGGGGTTCGGAGAATTCGAAGTAGTCGCGGTATTTCACGGCTTCCTCTTCTTTCCCTTTCACCAGGCGGGCAGTGATGGTGGACTGGCGGGCAAACTGGTTGCGGACGGTGTTGCGGGCGCGTTCGTCTTCGTTCACCTGCTCGGCGATGATGTCGCGGGCTCCTTTCAAGGCGTCTTCCACACTTTTGACTTCGCCTTTCACGAAAGCGGCTGCCCGGGCTTCGAGGTTAGGTTCCCGCTGCAGGAGGAGCACGGTGGCCAGGGGTTCCAGCCCTTTCTGGCGGGCTGCCTCGGCACGGGTTTTCCGTTTGGGCTTGAAAGGCAGGTAGATGTCTTCCAGCTCCGTGAGTTCCCAGGTGTCATGGATGCGCTTTTCCAGCGCCTCGGTGAGCTTTCCCTGCTCGCTGATGGTGGTGCGGATGGTCTCTTTGCGCTTGGCGATGTCGCACAGCTTATCGTGCTGTTCCTTGATCTGCTCAATCTGCACTTCATCCAGTCCGCCGGTGGCTTCCTTGCGGTAGCGGCTGATGAACGGGATGGTGGCACCTTCGGCCAACAGGCGCAGGGTGCCGCTGACTTGTCGTTCCGGCAGGCCGAGTCTGCCGGCTATAAGTGATTGAAATAATTCCATTCGTTTGGTTTTCTAATTGATTTGAATGGGCAAAAATACAATAATCTTCTTAAATCTGTTTGTAATCGTACGACTTTAGTCTATATTTGTAGCGTTTTGCAGAAAGAAATCTGCTACAATATACGGTAAAGAATGAAACGGATTTTAGGATTATGGATGGCCCTCTGCCTGGTGTTTGCGGCAACGGGCAAGGAGAAGACAGTGAAGTTGAAACTGGTGCAGACCAGTGATATGCACGGGAATTACTTCCCGTATAATTTCATTACGCAGCAGGCGGGCAAGGGGAGCCTGGCACGGGTGTGCTCGTTTGTGGAGAAGGAACGGGAGGTGTATGGCAGCAACTTGATTCTGCTGGACAACGGGGATATCCTGCAGGGACAGCCCACGGCGTACTATTATAATTATATGGATACGGTGTCGACGCATTTGTGTGCGGAGATGCTGAACTATGTGGGCTATGACATCGGCAACATGGGAAACCATGACGTGGAAACGGGACGGAAGGTGTTCGACCGCTGGGTGGGCGACTGCCGTTTCCCGGTGCTGGGAGCGAATATCGTGGATACGGCTACCGGAGAGCCGCACCTGAAGCCTTATGAGGTGCTGGTGCGCGACGGCGTGAAGGTGGTGGTGCTGGGTATGGTGACACCCGCTATTCCCGCCTGGCTGCCGGAGAACCTGTGGAGGGGCCTGCGCTTTGAGGATATGGAGCAGACGGCGCGTCACTGGATGAAGGTGATTCAGGAGAAGGAGCATCCGGATGTGGTGGTGGGACTGTTTCATGCCGGTCAGCAGGCGTATGACATGGCGGGACGGTATCGCGAGAATGCGTCGCTGGAAGTGGCGGTGAACGTGCCGGGCTTTGACGTGGTGCTGATGGGACACGATCACGAACGGGAGTGCCGTAAGGTGCTCAACGTGGCGGGTGATTCGGTGCTGATTATGGATCCGGCCAGTCAGAGTCGGGTGGTGACGGCAGTGGACCTGACGCTGCAGCTGAAGAAGGGAAAGGTGACGAAGAAGGAAATCAGCGGTTCGCTGGTGCCGATGGACGACTGGGAGCCGAGTGAGGCGTTTATGACGCGGTTTGCGCAGCCTTTCGAGACGGTGCAGGCGTTTGTGAACAAGAAAATCGGTACGTTCTCGGAAACGATTTCTACGCGGCCGGCGTATTTCGGTCCGTCGGCTTTCGTGGACTTGATTCATTCGCTGCAGCTGGAAATCTCGGGCGCTGAGGTGTCGCTGGCTGCTCCGCTGTCGTTTGATGCGGAAATCAAGCAGGGGGATGTGTGCGTGAGTGACATGTTCAACCTGTATAAATATGAAAATATGCTGTATGTGATGTCGCTCTCGGGACAGGAAATCAAGGACTGCCTGGAGATGTCGTACGGGCTGTGGACCAACCGGATGCAGTCGCCCGAGGATGCGCTGCTGTGGCTGAAGGAGAAGAAGACGCCGGGCGAGCGGACGGCCTTTGCGCATCCGAGCTTCAACTTTGATTCGGCGGCGGGACTAATCTATACGGTGGATGTGACGAAGCCGAGTGGGGAGAAGGTGACGATTCTCCGCATGGCCGACGGCTCGCCGTTTGACTTGAACAAGCGGTATAAGGTGGCAGTGAACTCGTATCGCGGCAACGGCGGCGGGGAACTGCTGACGAAGGGAGCCGGCATCCCGCAGGAGGAGCTGAAGGACCGGATTCTGTTTGCTACGGACAAGGATTTGCGCTTTTACCTGATGCAGTATATCGAGAAGAAGGGAAAGGTGGATGCCCAACCGCTGAACCAGTGGAAGATGGTGCCGGAGGAATGGACGGTGCCGGCTGCGAAGCGGGAGGCGGAGTCGCTGTTTCTGCGTGATTAATCGGTGGTGCATTCCAAGCATACGTTTTATGACGGACCCAGCAAACTGGAGGCGCTGGCCAATGTCAGAGCACGCCGGAACGTACACGGCTCAGGGTCTCGGGAGTCATCAGCAGGTAGGAGGCTATGTGAGCCAGCGGGGCCCGCTTGATGATTTCGGGATGGTGCTCCAGCAGCAGGTTGTAGCGCTCGCGGGCGGATTCGAAACGCCAGGAATCGGCCTTGTATTGGGAAACAATGAGGGAGTATTCCAGTATCTTGCGGTAGAACATGTTGATTTCCCAGTTTTCTTTGGCCAACTGGAAAAGCCGCTCGCGCGGGAACTTGTAGAGGATGGTGGGCTCTACGGTCTCTACCATCAGTTTGGTGGGTACCTGGCGCAGGAAACTTTCGATACACATGGTGATGCACCCTTCGTAGGAGAAGTGTTCGGTGACGTCTTTACCGTTTTTATAGTAAAACTGGCGAATCATTCCTTTGCCGATGAATACGATTTCGTCGGCTATTTCTCCTTCTTTCAGGGCGATGGTGCCTTTGGGAAATTCCTCACGGATGAGCATTGTTTCTATTTGTCTTCTTCCTTCCTGGCTCATTTCGGGAAAACGGGAGTTGACAACGGCGTTCACTGTGTCTCTTAGAAGTTTATCCATTTTATTTGTTTTTGTCACGTGCAAAATTACGAAAATCGCTTGATATAAATCAATTTTTCAATAAAAAAGATGTATCTCTTACTTTTTTCCTACCTTTGCCCCTATAATATTAAATAGGTATATTTATGATGCATAAGATAATGGGCTGGGCATTGGTGCTGCTGTGCCTGACCGGTTGTGTGAGAGATGATGATACGCTGTATTATCCGGTGGGTAATGTGAACCTGGAAAACGGGGGTGCGCCTCTGGCAGAGGGGCAGGGCACGCTGGTGGCCCGCTGCTATCAGACGGAGGAGGCGTGGCTGGATACGGTGGCGATTTATCCGGACGATCCGACGGTGGGCAAACTGACGTTTATGGTGATGCCGAAACTGGCTGCGGGCGACGTACCGGTGCCGGGCTTCAACGGTGTGGGGGATTCGCAACTGCACATGAGCCTGGGGTATAAGGACGGCAATTATGCGGCCGACTGTCAGGTGCCGGTTTTTACGACGGATGATCCGACGGCATCGTATGCGGTGAAGCTGAGGCTGAAGGGGGAACTGCTGCTCACGGATGAGGAGTGGATGGTGGATTTCGTGTATCTTCAGCTGGCGGGACTGTTTCAGCCTTATCCGCCGGCTTCTTTTCCGGAGGTGTTTATGTGTAAGGGCGGGGAACAGCCGTTTGCCTGGTTCGACAGTCAACGCCGCTCGTGGACGTTTGATGTGGAGTATAACCGCTCGGACTTGTCGTTCAACCAGCTTTTCTTTCATCTGTTTGTGAACCTGGCGGGACAGAAACGTTCCTGCGGGGTGAAACTGCGCATCGACAAGGAGTCGTTTTTCGAAATCTATAAGACTTCGCCGGCTGAAACAGAACCGGAGCAGCCGGAGCAACCGAAGCGTTTGTGAGTATGAACAGGCGGCCGGAGCGGGGTCCGGCTGCCGGCAGGGTGCTGACGGATGGGGTTGATTTCCGCTGAGCCGTTGATTGACTTGCACAAAAAAAACTCCGAAATAGGAAAGGTCCCTGTTTCGGAGTTTTTTTGTGTAGTGGATACGACACTACGAATTGTATTCTTTCTTTGTCGTATTTTCTTTTGAAGATATGTAATCATCTGAAAAACAGACGATAAATAAAATCTATGTAAAAAATAAGATAAAATAAAATAAAGAAAGGTGGGAGTATAGGTGGGAGTACTGAAAATAATTAGTATCTTTGTATCGTAATTATAAACCATACGTGATATGCTAAAAGATTTAAAGAAAAAGTTTGTTCTGCAAACTAAAAGAGTAGAAGGTGAAGCACCTGTGTATTTCCGTGCTTTAAAAAAATTTAATGGCAAGAAGGTGGATAAACTGATTAATACGCAAGTATTAGTGGATATTCATTATTTCCGTGAAAGCTACGCAAAAGCAATAAGCATGGATGATGCTGATGTTCCCGAACATGCTAAGTTTATTTATGACCAACTTAGCAAGGTATGTAATATTTTTGATAACCTTGACTCCAATAATGACTTCGATAAAGATTTCTTGGATGCTGAAATTAGTAAGGTGGTAGTAGGTAAGAGTTATCAGACAGTACAACTTGAAAAGCAGATGGAAGCTGATGCAGCTCAACGAATGGCTGAGGAACTTAGAATCGCCGAAGAAGCAAAAAAAGAAGAAATAGAAAATCCTCTACTATTCTTAAGTAGATTAATTGATGATATTTCAGCAGGCGTTATTGTGCGGAAGGGAAAGCCGTTAGCAGCCAATACTATAAAAGCATGGATTAGCTTCCAGGGTGTGCTGACAGGTTTTTACTCGAAATATCCTTTCTCTTTTTCCAATGTAGATGAATCTTTGGTCTGCCGATTTATGAGCTACCTTCGAGATGATTGTGGCTACATGCTTAAAACGCAAAATAAATATCTAATGACCTTTCACGCTCTTTGCGTCCGTGCATCGAACAAAGGTGTAATGGATAAGAATCAACTAATCGCTTTTGAAGAAAAACAGGCAGTCGTAAAAGAGTCCGATAAGGCTAAGGAGATATATCTAACAACAGATGAAATCCAAGCGCTCTATGAAATGAAGCTAACAGGACTTCAGGATAAAGTACGTGATATATTCTTGGTAGGATATTATACCGCCCAAAGATTCAGTGATTATAGCAAATTAGACGAAGATAACTTCACGACTACTGCCAAGGGTACAAAGGTGGTAAAACTGATACAACAAAAGACGGGGAATAGCGTAACAATCCCGATTCTTTCTGATAACCTTATACACATAGCTAAGAAATATAACTACGACCTTCCTATCTTATCCGATGTCGTATTCAATCGGTATATTAAGGAGATTCTTAAACAGCTTGCTGAATCAGTTCCATCTTTGGCGAAGAAGGAAGTAACCTTACTGACCTTGCGTGAACGTAAAGCCGAGGAAGCAGGTAAAATGACTTTTCTACGTGATAAGAAGGGACGAGTAATAAAGCCGAGATACGACCTTGTAAGCAGCCATACGGCACGTAGAAGCGGTATTACGAATTTAGTGTTAGCGGGGAAGTTTAATACATTCCAAATTATGTCTATTAGCGGGCATCGTGATAGAAAGAGTTTTGCTGAATATATTAAGCTTTCTTCGGATGAACTGGCTGATGAAATAATGAAAAAGACTGATAATGAAAATGTATTCTAATTATTAAAACTTATAATTATGACTTTAGGACTTTTTTTGTGGATGATTCTATTTATGGTATTGAACACAGATTCAACCGGATTCTTGGTTTACGGAATTATTCTTGTGGTTGCCATTATTGCCGGAGCAATCGTAGGTTACTATAAAAATTAAACCATACCACCCCCCCCGATGGGGTGGTTTTCCTTGGGGTGATTCGATGCTGTTCAAATTTTTTTTTTCTGAAAAATACCAAAGTAAATGAATATCTTTAGATTTATTGAAAGTGCAAATAGGGTTTTAGACATTTGGGAATTCTGTACAAAATATCAAATACGAACTATGAGTGAGATGTTCTGCATACAGATGAACACAGGATGGAGTAGGGATGACGTCGCTATATTGGTAAGTGATGTGAAGATTATCGGAAGTAAGTATTATAGCATCTTTAAAGAATTGTCTGATATTAAAGATAGTCTTATCGGAAAGAAGATAGAAGATGAAATCTTTCAAATCCAAATGAGAGCTAACGATGTAGGGTTTTATGACAAAAGTCTATTAGTATATTTTTTCCCCTATGATGATAACGATGCAGAATTAAACGGGATTAACAATGATTTAGCAGAATTGTTTCTATATCTCCATCAGGGTTTAATCAGGCTAAACGAAATGTTTTCTGAGTTGGCAGATGATGAAGAATTTGAGGAGTTTACCAAGAAGGATGATTCACTCCTGCTGAATTTATTTAAGGGGAATCGAAGAATTCTAAATATATTTCTTAAACGAATCGAGTCAATGAATAAAGGTACAGATATCGCTAACGAAATAATCGCATTGCAGCAGCTTGGTAAGGCACGGAATGATATATCTAAAGACTTACTACGTGAGGAACTTTCTAAAATTAAAGACGGAATCCCGAAAAAGAGTGCTTTTAATTCTGCGTTTGTAGTGGATAGCACAAAGCGAAAGCACTCTATTGAGCAGGCTAAAGATGCTTATAGATAATCACTTATAAAAGGTTAATGTCATTAAGATATTGACCTTTTTTATTTCCCTTTCCTCAAAAATCGGTCTAAAAATCGGTCTATCGGTCTTTTTTTCGGCTTGAATATGAATCTTTTCCCTATCCTTTTTTTCACGCATATCTTTGCTGTACAACAAAAAACAAAGAGATATGCAGAACTATTTTTCACAGACACAAATGGCGGCACTGATGCCAATTTTCGAACCTTTCTTAAATGCGATTGCAGAGAAGGTTGCGGCCAAATTAGAACCTATAATCAGAGAACCCAAAAAAGTAGAGCAGAAACTTTACAGCCGTGAAGAGGTGTGCGAACTTCTTCACATAAGCAAACCAACCTTGAAAAAGCTATCGGATAACGGACTGCTGAACCCTATAAAGATGGGCGACCGCAGGATTCTTTTCGATGCTGAGCAGATTCAGCAGGTCTTAGACAATAATATAAATATCAAATATTTACGCAAATGAGAAACAACACACAAACACAACCGAGCAGCGAACCAAAACAGATAGGCTCACTAATAAGGGAATTGATGCAGAATCCTGACTTTATCTTGCATGGTCACGACAAAAAAATAGGAGGAAAGAAAAATGAGAGATGAAAAAAGGGTAGCCGAAGCCACCCCAACAGACATGGGCAAAGATACTAATAATCAGTCAATTCAGCAAGGATTTGATTACATTTCTGCCATTGGAGCAGAGCTGGACAGGTGCTCACAGCTTGCTGAATCCATACCCACAAACATCGGCTTATTTTTAATCAAATCCGCCAATCAGACTATAAAGGAAGCAGCCTTGCGACCCAACCCGAATGCGCTTTGGTTGTCCCTTTGGTATGAAGGAGAGTGCTGTTGTCTGTTTGCAGATTCAAATCTTGGGAAGAGCATTTATGCGGTACAAATAGCTACACAAATCGCTGAATCTCAGAAAGTATTGTATTTTGACTTCGAGTTATCAGATAAGCAGTTCCAGCTTCGTTATACGGATGCGCAGGGTAACTTATATCAGTTCCCAAAGAATTTATACCGAGTAGAAATCAATCGTGATTCCTTGGGTGCAGGTGACTTCGAGGAAGCGGTTATTACTAACTTGGAAGAAGCAGCCAAGCAAACTAATGCTAAGGTCTTTATAATCGATAACATTACATACCTCTCCATCGCTACGGAAAAAGGAGATGCAGCAGGCAGTTTGATGATGAGGCTGATGCACCTAAAGAGAAAGTACGACCTATCTTTGCTCATATTGGCGCACACTCCCAAGCGGGCACTTTCAAATCCAATCACCCAAAACGACCTTGCAGGCTCTAAGAAGCTCTACAACTTTTTCGATAGTGTATTTGCCATAGGGAAGAGTGCAAAGGATAGCAACCTAAGATATATTAAACAGCTCAAAGTAAGATTCGGCAGCTATGAGTACGACGCCGATAATGTGATAGTAAGCACTATTGAGAAAGTAGGCAGTTTCCTGCAATTTATTAATATCGGCTATGCTACGGAAATGGAACATTTGAAAGAGATGTCGGAGAAGGATGTGTCCCGACAGACTGAGGAAATAAAGCAGCTTTTTCAGCAAGGGAAATCTATTCGGGATATAGCTAATCAGTTGAATATCAGCAAGTCAAAGGTAGGAAGAATCTGTAAAAAGTAGAAGTGTCCCAAAGTGTCCCAAGTGTCCCAGCGTCCCAAGGGTGGGACAGTGGGACAGGTGGGACAGAAAGGAGGAATCATGAATAAATACAATTATCAAGCATTAGTGCAATATATTGTTAATCAAGGCATTAACCTTGCTGAATCATTTGAAGATTGGACGAAGATAGCCTTTTCTCTTAGTACATTAGGCGAAGAGGGACGCAGTTTGTTCCATGCTATCAGCAGCCTATCAGAAAAATACAATCAAAGGGAATCTGACAGAAAGTTTGATGATGCCTTGAGAAGCAACAGCAGAACAGATATATCCACATTGGTATTGATGGCACAAAGAGCAGGTGTAGATACAAATCTGTTTTATACCGAAGAACGGGTTTCAGTTCAATGCGCCACCAATGTGAAGAAAAAGGAAATTCGGCAGATATGTACAATACCTTTTCGGTACGTTGAAGAATCGGCTTCAACCAACAGCGACTTTATTTATTTCCTCTGCGGACTATTCGATAAAGATGTATTGGAAAGTCCTACGATTGAGAATCTGATTCAGCAATATGCCATCGGAGCAACAAAGGATGGCAATGTAATCTTTTGGCAAATTGATGCTCACGGAAAAGTCCGCACAGGCAAAGTGATGCGGTACAACAAGGAAACAGGACATCGCACCAAGGAAGCAGGCGCAGTTCAGTGGATTCATACAACAATGAAGAAGAAAGGATTATTACCTGCTGAATGGGAACTAACACAGTGTCTTTTCGGAGAACACCTGATTGCAATGCATCCCGATAGGCTTATCTGTCTAACAGAGTCTGAGAAATCTGCCATCATAGCAGCGGGAGTTTATCCGCAGTATAATTGGCTCGCCACAGGAGGAAAATCTAATATGAGTATGGAGAAATTGGCAGTGCTGCGAGGTAAGCAAGTGATAATGTTCCCCGACATTGATGCCTACGACTATTGGAGAGAAAAAGCCGAGGAAATGAGAAAAGCAGGTGTAAATGTGGTTGTGTCCGACCTGTTGGAGAAGTCAGCGTCCGACACCGATCGAGCCAATAAGATAGACCTTGCCGACCTGCTGATTCAGCAATTAGAAGCAGCGCAAGTGATACGGAAAGAGCTAAGCAGAGCAGAAAGAATCCTTGCTGAATTTAAGAAGAAGAACCCTGCTATCATGGATTTGATTACGGCTTTCGACTGTCAACTTTTGGAAGCGGAATAAGGCTTTTTAAGAGAGGATTTTAGAGAGAATGATACAAGTTATAAGAACAATATACAACGCTCAAAATAGAGCCTAAAAAGCCACAAATTTAGAACGTATCTAAATAACACGAACACAATTTTATTAATCATCAAACATTTAAGAACATGGAAAAATTTACAGAAAAAAGAATCGAAAACGAGAGCGCATCAGACCTTCATTTGGTCACCTTTGAGAACACCGTAGAGGATGCAAACGGAGTCCGCCAAGAACCCGACAGTGTTGGTTTGGTTATCGAAAACATCTACGCGGACATTGACGACAATTCTGCACAATTTGAGTTTACCAAACAGCAAGCCATTGATTTGGCAGCCGACCTCTTGCAAGCGGCTTTTGCCGACCGCTACGACCTATCGGAAAGGCGTCCTTTCTTCGATGAAGCTGGCACATTCGAGCCTGTATTCATCGGAAAGCGACCCGAAGATTCGGCTTTGTTGGGATTCACCTTCACCCCGAACATTGAGGTAATGAAGAAGATGCACCTGCTTGGTGGAGAGAGCGCACCTTCATTCATTGTCAGCCGAGAGGATGCTTTGCGATTGATACGGCTTATGCTGAATCAAATTAAAGAATCTATAAAAGATTAAGAATCACATTCCCTGCTTCGATGCAGGAGCAGGGAGTATCTATAACAATTTAATTATAAACACTATGGAAGAAAAAAAGCAACCAACAGCAGAACAACTCGCTAAGAGAGAAATGTTCAGAGAACACATGAGAAATAAAGGCAAACTCCCGAGGAAAGAGAAAGAGGTAGAGAGAAATTATAACGGCATTCAATTAAAGAAATGATAGGAGGAAATGAATATGAAAAATAGATTTGAGAAAGAATTGTTTGAATCAGCGGGATTCAAAAAAGAGCTGGAAGCCTACAAGGAAGCCAAGGAGGTTTTCGAAAGTAACGTGAATGACCTCAAAGAAGAAGGATTGGAAGTTTCATTGAAAGCAGTGAAGAAGTATCTCACACTCTCAGATGAAGATTGGCACAACTTCATTGGCACTATGTTGAAAGAATACATCAGCAAATTGGGTTTTGTACTGAGAGAAGAAAGAGTCCGCATTGCCGAATTGTATCAGCAGCTTTTCGAGAGAACTTTACCGATTATAAAGTCATTGCAGGCAGGTGTGTCGCATTATGGCTTCAAATTGGTAGAAGTGGACGGTATTGTGGCCATTGATGATGCAGGCACGGAGGAAGCCATAAAGATTAAGTACATCAAGGAAATAGATACCGCAGCAGTGGAGGAATACTTTAACTTAGTGTTGGGTGTTCGGGATGCTTTGGAAGCCGTCAAGGCTTTTGAGAAGAAGAGAAACATAACAGAATCACTGACTTCGGAGAAGTATCTATATTTAGGAAAAGCGTACTATGAAGCGAAGGCCGCAGGGATAGCCGTGCCACCGAGAGAAACAAGTCTGATGCGTTTCATTCAGGACGGTTGTTCAGAAGATACATTCCTCGACATGGTGGCAAACAAGTTCATTGTGAAAAAGAAATAGTACAAACTGGGCAGGGTGACAGACTGCCCACAACTCAAATATCTATGGTAACAGAAAAGAGAACACGAAAGAAGAAGGATTCAAGCAGTTTATCAGCACGGGAGCGATTCTGCTTGGATGCTTATTTGCTGAATGAAGATGCGGACCTATGCTATCAACTTGCCACAGGACGCACAGACGAGGATTGTAGAGTGGAAAATTTCCATAAAATGGCATTAAGATACGTTCGTTTGCCACACGTAGCAGAATATCTCACTACAAAGAAAACAGAACTGCACGGACGAAAGGATTCAGCAAGGGAGAATAGCAGAGGAAGCTATCGTACAAAAGAAGAGGTATTGGATGCTCTTATCGCTGAGCTGCCATACGTGACGGGAAAGGATAGAGCGGATTTACTTATGAAGATAGCCGACCTTCAGCGCATGAAGCAGGAGGAAAACATAGCAGAGGACAACACGGTCCACTTCTACGTTCCCGTTACGTGCCACATGTGCGACCTGTATAATAAGGAGAAGGAACGGAAAGAGGGAGAGCGCAGGAAGCAACATGAATATTAAAACCTTTGCTGAATAGATTTAATTTCCTATATTTGCCAATAAATCGAAAGCACTTCGGTTTATAATTACATTTTAGTCCTGCTTTTGCGTGATGCAAAGGTGGGACTTTTTATGTAGGTGGGAGTGTAGGTGGGAGTACTTTTTGATTTAATCAGATACAATAAAACCCTAAATGCTTGATTTACAACACTTAGGGTTTTTACTTTGTAGTGGATACGAGAATCGAACTCGTATTGCATGCGTGAGAGGCATGTGTCCTA
>Scooby_p2__coassemble_935_pt1 | contig 16859 bp, 13 predicted proteins | sample Scooby_p2__metabat2_high_PE_030 | metagenome-assembled genome bin Scooby_p2 | reverse complement strand
CTGTTGGGCATACATTCCAACAGAAAGGAACAAGCCAAACAATAAAGTCAGAATCGTTCGATGGATTCTAAAATTTGCTTGTTTCATGCATTTGTTTTTTTAAGTTTATAAATATTAATTCTTTTGTTTCCGCTGCAAAGGTCGTAAAGCGGAATTACATTGTAATGACAAACGTATATTATTTTATTTTCTTCAGATTCGAAGATTTCTGATGCAACCGTAACCGATTGCAGGAGTGGTAGATAAATCATCCGGTGTATCTAGTGATCGATGAATGTGTGTTCATATCAAACTTCTTTAGGTTATCTTCATGCAAAGATACTTAAATATTTGATTATTTTGTTTAAAGTCAGTTTTATTTTTCGTTTACAATCATTTAGGGGGTTACTTGTTTTGAGTATAGTAAAAGTTTTTGCGCATAAAGGAAGAAAACGGCATGATTGCATTTGATTCCTCATTAGCACTTTTCCTTGAAACGGTGTGTGTACTTAACTGATGGTGGATGGATTCTTGGTTAAATAATTGCTTTTTAGTTTGTGTATGTCTAATTATTGTATTAATATTGCCAATAAGTGTGCATTAGGGCTGTATGCTTTGAATTCATAGAATTACAGGTATAGGTTTTTGTTTGGGGATGACATCTTTAATACACTTCACAAAACTGACAGCGGAAGATTTACATTTGATACATGATAATGAGCCCTTCTTGAGAATTGAATGGAAATGCAAGCGGATTAGCGAATAATCTTATTTATGCGACGTTATGCATTTTTCTGTGGGGGTGTCAAAATGTCCTTTTAATGAAAATCCCCTTGTTGCATCTATCTGTAACAGGGGGATTTTTTGTTTTGTCACTGCGAGCATTATTGAATTATAAATCATCTATCAGCACCGTGCTCTTGGCATAGGCTGTGCTGCGAGCTTCAAAGAAATCCGTTTTGATGTGGTTGGCATTGGCATACTGCGATACCCATTCCATGTTTTCCGGTTCTTTGTCGTAGCCTTCAAACAGCGGGCCGAATCCAAGGCTTTCCCAGCGCAAATTACCCAAGTAGCGGATGTAGTCTTCCACCATCTGTGTGTTGAGTCCCGGGATGTTGTTGCCGATGACATACTGTCCCCATGCGATTTCCTGTGCAATTCCCTCCCGCATCATTGATTCGTATATCATTAGCCATTTTGGCTCGAAGAGTTCGGAATTCTCTTTTTTAAGTTCGAGGATGAGGTTGCGGAAAAGCCAAAGGTGAGTATTTTCGTCTCTGTTGATGTAACGTATTTCTTGAGCAGAGCCCGACATCTTTCCGTTGCGGCTCAAGTTGTAGAAAAACATGAATCCACTGAAGAAATAAATACCCTCAAGAATGTAGTTGGCCACGAGCGTCTTCATGAGTGTAAATCCGTTCGGCTGATTTTGAAAATCGTTATAGCATTGGCCGATAAACCGGTTGCGGCGCAACAAGTGTTCATCCGTTTTCCACTGATAGAGAATACTGTTCCGTTCCTCAGGGCTGCAGATGGTGTCGAGCATGTAGCTATAGCTTTGGCTGTGGACACATTCCTGAAAGGCTTGGATATGCAGACAGAGCTTCACTTCGTTGGCCGTGATATACTCACTGATGCTGGGTAGATTGTTGCTTTGCAGAGAATCGAGGAAGACGAGGAAACTTAAAATTTTGTCGTACGCCGTCCGTTCTGCCTGCGACAGATTTCGGTAGTCCTTCGTATCTTGGGCAAGGTTGATTTCTTCTGGAATCCAGAAATTGTTCATTGTCTGGCGATACCAGTCACTCACCCATTTGTAACGCAGGTTGTTGAAGTCGTTTAGGTTGGTTGAATTTCCGCCGATCATGCGACGAAGGCGCAGGTCAGTATCGCCCTCTGGATTGAAGAGGGCATTTTTGGCAAGAGGCTGTGTAGACATCACTTCTTGGGGAAGGTCGGTGAATTCGTGTTTTTTTGAATGACTCATATATATTTATGGAACTTGATTATTATTTAAGTAAAACAATTTTTAGGAAGCGCAGCTTTCGCATTCTTGTACTTCGAGTGCCTGGCTACGGACGTAGTAGAGGGTTTTCACTCCACATTTCCAAGCCTGCAGGTAAAGATTAAGCAACGTGCGCAAGGTATATTCGTGTGTGATATACAGATTCAGACTCTGCGATTGGTCAATGTGGCGCTGGCGGACACCTGCGGCACGGACACTCCACTGCTGATCGATGAGGTAGGCCCCTTTGTAAAGCCAGTAGGTACGATCGGATAGGCCGGGTGCGACGCGGGGAAGCATGACTCCTTTTTTCTCTTCCAGATAAAAACGCTTCATCACAGGATCGATACCTGCTGTGGTGCCAGCCAGTATACTTGTGCTGCTGGTCGGTGCCACAGCTAAAAGGTATGCATTGCGCATGCCTTGCCGGGCAACACGGGTAGCTAGTTCTTTCCACCGTTCGGCTGTATAGCCGCGTTTTTCAAAATAAGCCCCCGTTTGCCAGTCGCTTCCCTCAAAATACGAATAGCATCCTTTTTCTTTTGCCAACTGGGTGCTGGCTTCGATAGCGGCATAATTGATTTGTTCGAATAGCGTGTCTATGAAGTGGAGGTGCTCTTCGCTTTCCCACCGGATGCCGCGCATGGCTAAGGCATGGTGATAACCGCTGATTCCCAATCCGATGCTGCGGTATCGTTGGTTGGTTATTTGCGCATACGGCACGGGGTAGAGATTGAGATCAATGACATTGTCGAGGGCACGGACGGCAATGCCTACCTTTTCCCGTAGTTTTTCCTTGTTTTCCAGCGGCAGATGAGCCAGCGACAGACTGCCAAGGTTGCACACTACCAAGTCGCCGGGACGAATGGTATTTACTACAATTAAATCACCTTCTTCCGAGCGTATTTCAGAGGAAACAGCTTCGGCTGCTGACATGTTCTGGGCTATTTCAGTACAGAGATTCGAGCAGTAGATGATGCCGCGGTGTGCGTTGGGATTATTCCGGTTCACCGTGTCGCGGTTGAAGGTGAAGGGAGTACCGGTTTCTACTGCCGAACGTAACACGAGGCGGATGATTTCTTTCAGTGTCAGGGTGCGGCGCGACAGGCGACAATCGGCAACGCAATCCTGATAACGCTGTTCCCATTCCTCTCCGTAGAAGTCTTCCAGGCAGTAGCCTTTGACTGTCTGAATCTCGTGCGGACAGAACAGGTGCCACGGCTGATTGAGGTCTTCGTCTGCCATTCGCCAAAAAAGGTCGGGATAGCACACGGCCGGGAAGATATCGTGTGCCTTCATGCGGTCATCCCCATTGTTTGTACGCAACTGCAGGAATTCGGGTAAATCTTTGTGCCATGCATCGAGATAGACGGCAACTGCTCCTTGACGCATGCCGAGTTGGTCTACTGCCACAGCGGTGTCGTTGACCAGCTTCATCCAGCGGATGACTCCTCCTGCTACTCCCTGAAAGCCCCGGATGTCGCTACCACTGGCACGCACTTTGCCGAAGTACATTCCCATACCACCGCCAAACTTGCTCACCATGGCAAAGGTGTCCAAACAGCGGTAGATACCTTCCAGGCTGTCGGGAACAGTGTCAACGAAGCAGCTCGAAAGCTGGTGGTAGGGCTTGCGGGCATTGGACAGGGTGGGGGTGGCCACTGTCATTTCAAATTGGCTGAGTATGTCGTAGAACCGTTTGACCCATTGGAGTCGGTGGTCTGCATGGATACCTGTCTCTTTCATCGCCAGATGCAAGGCAATTCCCAGGAACATTTCTTGCACCGATTCTGCGGGTTTATTGGAACGGGTACGGATCAGATACCTTTTCACTAAGAGATCGAGGCTGGAGTAATTGAGCAACTGGTCGCGTTCGGGGCAAAGGAATTGAGAGGCTTTCTCTAATTCGATGGCTGAATAGTTTGCCAGGATATAATCGCCATACAGCCCTTCGGCAGTCAGGTAACGCACTTTGTCAGTAAAGGTATGGAGCCCATTGGCTTCTTCCTGTATTTTCAGTTGGAGGCTGAGCTGGAAGTTGAGCAGGCGGCCGGCAATGAATTCCCAATCGGGTGCCTCAGGTGTTGTCAGTTCAACCGCTGCTTTAATCAGGGTCGACAACCGTTCTTTTTCTGACATGTCGGGTGTGTGATACCCTTTGTACTTTTTGTACAGCAGTGTGAGATCGTAGGCGGGATTTCTGAAATCGGCAATGATTTTATTCAGCACAATTTGTAGGCCTTGTATTGTAGGCATTTCTTCTGCACATAGCAGATAGGCAGTAGCACTGGCATGACTGTTGCCAGCATCTGAATGAGACGGTTGATACATCGAATGTATGAATAAAGTTTTATTACGTATCGTTTCGCACCGCCTCCCTATCCCACGAGTTGAGACGGCCTTTCATGAATGGCAGGTCTTCTGACTGACTCCTGTATTCCGATGCCTTCCCGCAGAGTCTTTTCATGGTTGAAAAGAAATTCAGCAGTGGCTTGTGTAGTGGTCTATCGGAATTTATGGCAGAGTTTCACAGCAGCGGGACTGTCTGGGATTCGCACCCAGTTCCCTTTTCATCCGCTCGCCAAGGACTGCCGGGCGGAACCAATTCAAAAGCAAAAGTAATGAAAAGTTGTAATAATTACAAATTAATAAGGCTTAAACTTTTCTTGTCTGTGTTGTAGATGATGTAATAGGATTGATATCCAGATGAATAGCGATTTTGGTCTGAACATAAATTCAAATTTATTCCATATTTAAGTTCTCTTACGATAAATATCTTTACCTTTATACACTCGTATGTGTCATTGTATAATCGGTGATGTTTTGAATCCGTATGAATATAGCACAGTCATTGTTTGTAGGATAAACTTTAATTAATTTCGATATGAAAAGAACTTTCTTTTTGCTGTTCTGCCTTTGGGTGGCAGTGGTAGGGCTATGGGCGAAGGTGCACATAGCGGATGTGAAAGCCGAAACGTCGTTGGATAATCGGTTGAGTCATGGTTTTCTGCACGTACAGGTCACAATGAATCCCGAAGAAAGCAGGCAGGGAGCAGTTGTGATGGTTTATCAGCTGATGAGCCCTCAAGGCGAGCGGGTGGCCCATGGTGAACTTTCCGTTGGAAGAAAACAGTTGTCTGTCTCTTTTTCTAAGGCAGAGGTGGCATCGCCTTGTTTATGGAATGCAGAAAAGCCTGCTCTTTATGAGTTGAAGGTGGAAGTTAAAAACCGTCGTGGGGTGCGGTTGGATGAGGCTTCTCGAAAAGTGGCCTTCTATCAGCTCCGGATGAACGGAGAGCAGGTGTTGGTCAACGGAGTGCCTGTACGCATCAAAGGAGTGAATTTCGATTGGAGGAATGGGTATGCTCCAGCGGGGCTGACGGCTTCTCTGTTAGAGAAGGAAGTGACCCGTTGGAAAGAGCATCATGTCAATGCAGTGCGGGTAAGTGAGGCTCCGAAGGGCGTCGGGTTTGCCGAACTATGTTTGGAACATGGCATTTATGTGTTGGATGAATCTACAGGGATTGACCCCACTCATCCGGCTGTGCAACAAGGCTGTTTGTGGGTATGGCCCAATCAGGATTTGCCTGTTAAGTTGGAGGAGATGAAAAAATTGTATCAGGATATCCGGTTCGTTGATTTCAATCGGGAAGAAGGTACGGTGAAGGTGCAGAATAATTTTGCTTTTACTTCGCTCGATGAGTTTGATTTTTATTATCTGGTGCGTGACCACGGAAAGGAAGTGTATCGGGGCAACTTAAAGCATGTGAAAGCCGCTCCGGGTGAATCGGTGGTAAGCGGACCGATAAAGGGGTATTCGTTGCAACGAAATACAACGGGCGATGTGCGTATTGAGTTTTATGCAACCAACCGTTCAGCGGGAGCTGCATTGGCTGATGGTAATCTGGTGGCTCGCGAACAGACGTATATTCATACGTTCTTCCGTCCTGAGAAACAGCAGGTGAGAGCAGAAACGTGGCTGGAGGAAGTGGTGGAGTCGGCCGACAAGGTGTCTGTTTTCGGCAAGGATATGGCTTTGGTATTCTCCCGTCGCACCGGCCAGTTGGTTTCCTATCGTCTTCGGGGACAGGAGTTGATTTATCAGGAGCAAGGTTTCCGACCATTTTTCTGGCGTGCACCGACGGATAATGACCTTGCTGCCCAGTTTCCAAGGGTGTTGGGAGTTTGGAAGGAAGCAAGCGAGCAGGAATTGGTGGCTTCTTCGTTTGCATATATCCGTCATGCAGAAGGAGCGCTGGTCGTGCTGAAGGCTACCTATGATTTTCCGCAAACGGAGGCGAAGTGGGAAATAACTTATAAAGTGTATGCTGACGGAGTGGTTAAAGTGGATAATCATTTTGTAGCCATGGGTAAGCAAGCAGCGATGATTCCTCGAGTGGGATTGCGTTGTAAACTGACTCCGGCGCTGACTACGGTTCGTTATTTCGGACGGGGACCGCGTGCCAATTACCGGGATTGCCGTACAGCTCAGTTCTTGGGTGAGTATGAAATCCCCATTCATGAAATGGGTGAATTTAGCTCTCGTCCGCAAGAAAATAATCATCGCACGGATATTTATTGGTGTGCTTTAAAGGGACGTTTGACCGGAGGTTTGTTGTTGGTAGCCGATCGTACGTTTGAGATGAATATCGGTTATGATCAGTTGGAGGACTTGGAGATGGGTCGGGAGTCTAATTCCTTGTCGCCAGTGGATTTCTTTGTGGATTATCGTATGATGGGAGTGGGGGCTGACAATCGGAAAGCGTTGCCGGTGCAGGAGCCTTATCTGATTCGTCCCGGTAAAGAAAATGCTGTTTCGTACGGGTTTGCCTTGGTTCCGTTTAAGAAAAACGAAGATTTCAAATCGCTGATTTTGAAATATAATGAATGATTCATTGATGTAAATAGGAATGCCCCCTGCTACAGAAAAATGGAGCAGGGGGCATTTTTATTATGACTTGCAGAGTGTCAGGTCGGCTAGTAATACAGCTGTTTCACTTTCTTCTTTGGGTGCATCTTTGGGTTTCCATGCTACGATAAAGCGGACGGATGCTGATTTTACTTCATAGCACTTTGTTTTCCACTCCGAGAGGGTGGTCTGCATCTTGGCTGATATCATGTATTTTATGATCCTTGGTTCCTACTTCCACGTCTACAATCGCATAGCGGGAAGGGTCTCTTTTCTCTGCGGTCATTTCGGAAGAATGACCATTGCTGTGTTCCAATGCTTTAATGAATCTACTCCAAATGGACATGGTTCTTTTATTAGTTCAATATTAGTTTGAGGTTTTATTAAGTTCTCTGTGTAGTTGTGCCGGCTACAAATCCTTCAGTAATACGTGGCTTGTCTTTTTATAGTATTCTATTTTCGATTCAGTCAGCACTTTCCATTCGTCGCTGAATTTCTCTTCCTTGTCTATTTTGAAGTTTTCCGAGCCGTATGTATCCAAGCGGTCGAGCAGTACGGCCACGTTGAGTTTGTTAATGTCCATTGAGGGTTGATAACCTATTTCTTCACTCTTCTCATCTGTCACTACTTCGTGTATCAGGTTGATTTCCTGTAGCTTGTATAGTATCTGATTGGTCAGCCGGATAGGGATTTTATGTTCTTTGGATATCTCAATAGCTGTGTAGGGCACCTCGTTATTAGCAAACCGCTTGGCAATCAGTGACATGATGAGGATAGATATAAAGTCGCGGTAGCGCCGGCTGATGTTGCGGGTGTCTTGTTCAAAACTGAAACTCTGGATGTTTTGTCCGGCGTAGGTCAGTTCGGCACCAAACAGACAGATAGTCCATGATATCTGTAGCCAAAGCAAAAACAACGGAAGAGCAGCAAAGCTACCGTAGATGGCATTGTATTTTGAAACCCACATCTGACTGTTGATATAGAGGAATTGAAAGGCTTGATAGGCTGTTCCTGCAAGAATTCCTGCAATGAGTGCGTGCTTGATTTTTACTTTGGTATTGGGCATAAAAATGTATAATCCTGTAAACATCAGCGAAGTAAGGAGATAGGGAATGAGCCGGATTGAGAACTTCATGATGGGAGCCAGCAAGACGAAATCATCGATTTGCTTGAGCATGGTGCTCACAAAGATGGATAGACCTCCGGATATTACGATCAGGATGGGCATCAGCAGGAGCATGGAAAAGTAATCGGTTATTTTGCGGTACATCGAACGGGCCTTTTTCACTTCCCAGATGCGGTTGAACGTAATCTCGATGCTGTTGACAAGGTTGATGACTGTCCACAGCAACATGATCAGGCCGACTCCGATGAATACGCCTCCCTTGGTCTGCGACAGGTATGAGTCTACAAAGGAAAGGATAGCTTCCGTGGTTTCGGTGTGGCCGCCAAATCCGGTTCTGAATTGTGACTCCAGCAGGCTGTCCACGCCAAAGCCGCGGGCAATGGCGAAAAGAATGGCCAAAATGGGCACTATGGCAAGCAGGGTGCTGTAGGTCAAGGCTGCAGCTTTGTTGGCCATCCGGTCTTTGGTAAATCGGTTGATGCTAAGATAGATGGTCTTGATTATGTTGTACAATGAAAATTTAGTACGGGTCACTTCTCCTTCCGTGATGCGCCAAATGTCATACGTGATAAATTTCCATATATCGCTGATTTTTTTCTTCATATAGGTTTTTCAGATTAAGGGTTGAGTCTGATAACGGTGATTGTTTTTTATAATTGTATCTTTGATTGATTTGTTTGACTGATTTAATTGACAAAAATACGTTATTTCTGATAAAAAAACAAGTCGTACCGATGGCTTGTTGAAGATGGTAGGTCCCTTTTTAGGCGCAGTTTTTTCAAGTGTGAATGCCTGGAAGAAAAATAAAATAAAGCAGTCGGCCTATAAGCCGAGTTCTGTACCTCACCGAAATGAGGTGTCTGTCATTTATCTGAGTGACGTGTTGCCACGCCACTTTAGCAGTCTACCCTCCGACATGGAACGAGCAGCTCTCATAACGTCGGTTTACATGACCTTGCAACTCCTAAGACGTACAGCCCGACATGTCGCCATGCGGCTGGTGGGCTCTTACTCCACCTTCTCACCCTTACCTCTCCCCGAAAGGAGGGGCGGTTATTTTCTTCTACGTTACTCTACCCTCGCGGACAGCTTTCTGTTAGGAAGTAGGATGCTCTGTGTTGCCCGGACTTTCCTCCTGCATGAAACATGCACGCGACAGACCGGCCAACTGCTTTACGCTGCAAAAATACGTCATTTATTTTGTTTAAGCTAAATTTTGTGCCAAAAATCGAATTATTTTCTATCTTTGCTATGCTTAAAACTAATTAAATGAAGAATAAAAAACTTTTTTTATCCTGTCTGCTTGCTGCTTTTTCAGTAGGCATGATGGCACAGGAGGTGGCTTCTGTGGCAAGTGATTCTATTTATGGCGTGGTACGCGTTTCAGTTTGTAACATGAGGGGAACCGGTAAGTTTACTTCGGGGATGACTACACAGGCCTTGCTGGGAATGCCGGTGAAGGTGCTGCAATACAACGGCTGGTTTAAGATTCAGACACCGGATGAGTACACCGGATGGGTGCACCGTATGGGTATTACTCCGATGTCGAAGGAAAAAATCAACGAATGGAATCAGGCAGAGAAGGTGGTGATTACGGCTCATTATGGGTCGACTTATCAGCAGCCTGATGTGCATTCGCAGCCGGTGTCGGATGTAGTGGCTGGCAATCGTCTGAAATGGGAAGGAAGTGATGGCCTGTTTTATAAGGTCTCTTATCCCGACGGCCGCATGGCTTATGTCTCTCAGTCTATTGCAATGCCGGAAAAAAACTGGCGTAAGGGGGTGAAGAAGGATGTGGAAAGTATCATGCAGACAGCCGCTTCTTTGATGGGGGTGCCCTATCTGTGGGCTGGTACTTCTTCGAAAGGAGTAGATTGCAGCGGTTTTGTGCGTACGGTGCTGTTTATGCATGATATCATTATCCCGAGGGATGCGCATCAGCAGGCAGCTGTGGGTGAAAAGATTGAGATTGCTCCTGATTTTTCAAATATTCAGCGGGGAGATTTGGTCTTTTTCGGTACACGGGCTACGGCTGACAAAAAAGAAGACGTGTCTCATGTGGGCTTTTATTTGGGTGAAAAGCGTTTTATTCACTCTTTGGGTGATGTCCATATCAATAGCTTTGATCCGGATGAGGCTGATTATGATGAGTTCGACACGAAACGATTGCTTTATGCGGTGCGGTTCTTACCTTATATAAATAAGGAGGAGGGGATGAATACGACTGACTGCAACGGATATTATCTGCCCCAAGAGTGATTTTCTTTTTTTATTAACTGATTATAGAGGATTCAAATGCAAAATAGAAGGGATTTTTTAAAGACGGCTGCGCTAGCTGCTGTGGGAACAGGTACTATTGTGAGTCAGGTACTGGCAGATTCGTCAGTTCCGTCGTCTTTTCACATTAATAAACTTGGACTGGGAGGAAAGATGAAGCTAAGGTTTTTCCCATATGAACTTAAGCTTCGTCATGTGTTTACCGTAGCTTCTTATTCGCGTAGTACTACGCCCGATGTGCAGGTGGAAATCGAGTATGAGGGAATCACCGGTTATGGGGAAGCTTCCATGCCTCCTTATTTGGGTGAATCTGTGGAATCTGTCATGAATTTTTTGAAGAAGGTGGACTTGGAGCGGTTTGATGATCCATTTCAGCTGGAGGATATTTTGTCGTATGTAGACAGTTTATCTCCAAAAGATACGGCCGCAAAGGCGGCGGTGGATATTGCACTGCACGATTTGGTAGGTAAGTTGCTGGGGGCTCCGTGGTATAAACTTTGGGGGCTGAATAAAGAAAAAACACCTTCTACTACATTTACGATTGGCATCGATACGCCGGATGTGGTGCGGATGAAAACAAAAGAGTGTGCCGACCGCTTTAATATATTGAAGGTGAAGTTGGGAAGAGACAATGACAAGGAGATGATTGAAACGATTCGTTCGGTAACTGATTTGCCGATTGCTATTGATGCTAATCAGGGATGGAAGGACCGTGTGTATGCGCTCGATATGATTCATTGGCTGAAGGAAAAAGGCATTGTGATGATTGAGCAGCCTATGCCGAAGGAGCAGTTGGATGATATTGCTTGGGTGACGCAGCAGAGTCCGTTGCCGGTATTTGCTGACGAGTCTTTGCAGCGTCTGTCGGATGTGCCTGGTTTGAAGGGTGCCTTTACGGGTATTAATATTAAATTGATGAAATGTACCGGTATGCGTGAAGCTTGGAAAATGGTCACTTTGGCGCATGCGTTGGGAATGCGTGTGATGGTGGGGTGTATGACGGAGACCTCTTGTGCCATATCGGCAGCATCGCAGTTTTCTCCTCTGGTGGATTTTGCAGATTTGGATGGCAACTTGCTTATCTCTAACGACCGCTTTAAAGGTGTGGAAGTGGTGAAGGGGAAGATTACGTTGAATGATTTGCCCGGAATTGGGGTCGTAAAGCTGTAGTTTTACTGAATGAATGTCAGTATGTTAATGACAACTGATATACAATGAATGTAAAAATGTCAGATACTGCCGTTAAGCGCTGTTAAGCCTTAATTATTCTCTGTTAAAAGAGGACAAAAAAGTGTGACAAGTGAAATAACCGAACGATATTTGTTATTATTTTAACGTCGTAAAAGTTAAAACAATACCGAATATTAACATTTTAAAGATTTATAAATTATGAAACAGACCACAAGAAACATATTGGGCGTAGGAGCAATTGTACTCCTCAGTTCTGGAGTGGCAGGATTGACAACGTATAAATTATTTCAATCGAATCGCCCCGCTACGCAGACTTCATTTAATGAAATGTTCCAGCAAAATCCGAATGTCAAACTAGCGGGTTTCAGTGCGCTGAATGCGCAACCGGTCGATTTGACTCAGGCTGCAGAAAATTCGCTTCATGCGGTGGTACATATCCGTTCTATTCAAGAGGCAAAGACGCAGACTGTTCAGCAGGCTCCTGACATTTTTGATTTCTTCTTCGGAGACGGTAGAGGACAGCAGCGTCAGGTACAAACGCAGCCGCGTGTAGGCTTCGGTTCGGGAGTTATCATTTCAAAAGATGGCTATATTGTAACGAATAATCACGTGATTGACGGAGCGGATGAAATCAGTGTGAAGTTGAATGACAACCGCGAATTCAAAGGGCGTGTGATTGGTACAGATCCTAGCACTGACTTGGCTTTAGTGAAGATTGAAGGTGATGATTTTCCTACCATTCCTGTAGGTGATTCGGATGCGTTGAAAGTGGGTGAGTGGGTATTGGCAGTAGGTAATCCGTTTAATTTGAATTCAACGGTTACGGCCGGTATCGTGAGTGCCAAAGCGCGTTCTTTGGGTGTATATAATAATGGTATCGAATCGTTTATTCAAACTGACGCAGCTATCAATCAGGGAAACAGTGGTGGTGCGTTGGTGAATGCCAGCGGTGAGTTGGTAGGTATCAACTCGGTGCTGTCTTCTCCTACAGGTGCTTATGCTGGATATGGATTTGCTATTCCTACCAGTATCATGACTAAAGTGATTGCCGACTTGAAGCAGTTTGGTACCGTGCAACGGGCTGTGTTGGGTGTAAGAGGAGCTTCGATTGGAAGCAATTTGATGGATGACCAGCGTCCGATTGATCGCAGCGGAAAGACATTGGCTGATAAGGCGAAGGAATTGGATGTCGTAGAAGGTGTTTGGGTATCTGAAATCGTAGAAGGTGGTTCGGCTGCCGGTGCAGACATTCAAGTAGATGACGTGATCGTGGAACTGGATAATAGAAAGGTTTCTAATATGGCCGACTTGCAGGAAGCTATTGCCAAGCATCGTCCTGGTGATAAGGTGAAAGTCAAAGTGATCCGTGATAAGAAGGAAAAATCGGTGGTGGTGACTCTTAAGAATGAGCAGGGTAACACGAAGATTGTGAAGGAAGCCGGTATGGATATTCTGGGGGCTGCCTTCAAAGAACTGTCTGCAGATTTGAAAAAGGAGTTGAATTTGGGATATGGTTTGCAGGTTACAGGTGTTTCCAATGGTAAAATGGCGGATGCCGGTATCCGTAAGGGCTTTATTATCTTGAAAGCTAATGATCAACCGATGCGTAAGGTCAGCGACTTGGAAGAAGTGATGAAAGCTGCTGTGAAATCGCCTAATCAAGTGCTTTTCCTTACAGGTATGTTCCCTTCCGGCAGACGCGGGTATTTTGCAGTGGATTTGACTCAGGAATAAGTATTCAGCCAGACAAATTGTCTGATTGAAAGATAAGTCGATGAAATAGAAAGTGGATGCCGATAGGGATATATCGGCATCTCTTTTTGTTTTTTCATTAAATAGAGTGCAAAAGTTACTTAATTTTGCTTATAAACAAATTATTTATAGTAACTTTGTGCTCCAAATCTGTTTTATAAGGAATGAGACAACTAAAGATTACCAAAAGTATCACTAACAGAGAGAGCGCTTCTCTTGACAAGTATTTGCAAGAAATCGGTCGTGAAGACTTGATTACTGTTGAGGAAGAAGTAGAACTCGCTCAGCGCATTCGTAAAGGTGACCGTGTAGCATTGGAAAAACTGACACGAGCCAACTTGCGTTTTGTCGTATCTGTAGCTAAGCAGTATCAAAATCAGGGTTTGAGTTTGCCGGACTTGATCAATGAAGGCAACTTGGGATTGATTAAGGCTGCTGAAAAGTTTGACGAAACGCGCGGTTTTAAGTTTATCAGTTATGCTGTATGGTGGATTCGCCAGTCTATTCTGCAGGCTTTGGCAGAGCAGTCACGTATTGTTCGTCTTCCGTTGAATCAGGTGGGCTCGCTGAACAAAATCAGCAAAGCCTTCTCTAAATTTGAACAGGAAAATGAACGTCGTCCGTCTCCCGAAGAACTGGCTGATGAACTGGAAATTCCGGTGGATAAAATCTCTGATACACTGAAAGTGTCTGGCCGTCATATTTCGGTAGATGCACCTTTTGTGGAAGGAGAAGATAATAGTCTGTTGGATGTGCTGGTGAACGACGATTCGCCTATGGCAGACCGCTCCCTGGTTAATGAGTCTCTTGCGAGGGAAATTGATAGAGCTCTTTCTACGTTAACCGATAGGGAAAAAGAAATTATTCAGATGTTTTTCGGTATCGGACAGCAAGAAATGACATTAGAAGAAATCGGCGATAAGTTTGGACTCACTCGTGAGCGCGTTCGTCAGATTAAAGAAAAAGCTATTAGAAGACTTAGACAAAGTAATCGTAGTAAATTGCTCAAATCTTACTTGGGATAAGTGAGGAATATCAGTTTCTGAATGAAAAAATTGAGTCGCATATACCGCTTTTCTTCGTATAGGGAATGGTGGTTGTGCGACTTTTTCTTTATTAAAGAAGATGATTTCTTTCTTTTTTTGCTACCTTTGTAGCAATTAAAATTATTAGAATATGAAATACGTTAAAATACTTTTTGTGTTTGTTCTTGCATTTACGGTATGCTCTGTTTTTGCATCAAAGAAAAATCGTTTTAAGCCTGTTTATGCCTTTGGTGTCTCAGCTTCGTTTACAGATTCTGTTGTCTATTTTACAGATATTCAGGTCTTGGATAGTGTACAGTTGAATAAAGATGGCTTTCTGGTGAATCGTGAAATGTATTCTTATCAGTTGAAGAATTATCTGGAGGATAATCAGTTGCAACAAAACAGCACCAGTATGATTTATTTTTCTGAAAATGAGAAAAAACTGAGTAAAGAAGCTGCTCGTATTTTGAATAAATATAAACGCAATGAACGTGTGAATTTATTGCGTTTGGAGTCGGATAAATTCCGCTTTGTTAAGCCGGAATAAATTTAATTTGTTAAAATAAATTGTTAATATAGTAAGAGGTGCAATGTTGCATCTCTTATTTTTTTATATTTGTCCGTTCTTAAAATTATTTTGTTATGAATAAACTTCGGATGGTGTGCCTGTCGTTTATAGTATTGCTTCTGATGGTGTCTTGTAATCATGCTGAAGAATATGAGGAACCTGTATTACCGCAGCCTCGTGGGCAGGTGGAGCGAACGGTATTGGCGTATATTGTGGGGGATTGTGGAAATTCTTTTAGCGAATTGTCGGATTTGTTTAGGGTGAACTTTCAAGACATGCTAAAAGGTATGAGGCATGTGGATTATTCAAAGTGTAATTTGATTGTTTATTCTGAAATGGATAATGATGTTCCTCGTCTCATCTCGATTAAAAAGATAGGGGAGAGGGTTGTGGCGGACACTGTGTTTACCTATGAGGAGCAGAATCCTTTAGATAAGCGGGTTATGTCTTCTGTCATTTCCCAAACAGTGCATTATTTCCCGGCCAAAAGCTATGGTTTTGTATTCTTATCTCATAGTGCTTCGTGGCTGCCTGCTTCTCAAAAGCCGAATGTCCGCTCTCTTGGGATGTATCGGAAAACCCAGATGGATATTACCGATTTTCATGATGCGTTGCTATCGTTCCCTGAACCGCTGAAGTTTATTTTGTTTGACTCCTGTCTGATGCAAGCTGTGGAAGTGGCGTATGAATTGAGAGATTGTACTGATTTTTTAATAGGTTCACCTACAGAAATTCCCGGCCCTGGAGCGCCTTATGACAAGGTGGTGCCGGAGTTTTTTGTTGAAAAAGATTGTGCGTCTCGCATTGCTTCGGCTTATTTTGAGGAGTATAACTGCTGGTATACCGGTTTGATAAGCGGTAGTGGACCTTGGAGGAGTGGGGTGTCTATTGCGGCAGTGAAGAGTAGTGTATTGGATTTGCTGGCAGATAAAACGAGTATTGTCTATGCGCAGGCTATAGGTGAATTGGGGCGTTTGCAAAAGGAAGGTATACAGCGGTATGATTGGAGCGATGACGATGCGAATTATGACTTGAATGGTTTTGTCTCTTCGTTATTGGGAGAGGAAGATGAGTTATATCGAGAGTGGAAGACCGTTTTTGATGATGCTGTGGTGTATTGGAATACGACTCCGCAGAATTACTCAGGCTTGATTCGTCGGCTGTTTTCAATGGATAAGGCACATGGGCTTTCGGTTTATATTCCTGAGGGAGCATATAATTCTCCAATGAATAGTTTCTATCGTACGCTTCAGTGGTCGAAAGCGGTGGGGTTGGATCGGATAATATGGAAATAGATAGGGGAAGTAAGCCGGAGTAAAAATGGGTTGACGTAGTTTTTGGGTGGTTTCCTTAGCTTGGTCGTTAGCGTTTTTTTGTTATTGTGATTGTAATATGTCTTTATATGCGCGCGCAATATATACATTGTATATCCCTAACTGACTCCGTTTGTCTCTTTAGTATTTTTTCTTTTGTATAATCTATTTATAAATCAATGAAATAGCAGTAGAATGCTAAAAAAGTCATCAAAAATCAGTTGTCAGATTTGGCTGGTATGTGTAAAAGCACTACTTTTGCACCCGCTTTCCGAGAGAGTGGAAGCGCAATGATTGACATGATGAACGAAGCGTCGGTGCTGCCGAAAAAAAACTTCCATAAAAATTTGGAAGTGATTGGATAAAGTTTTTATCTTTGCAGTCCGAACCGCAAGGAAAGGCGCCAGCTTTTCTGAATCCGGACTTCCTTTCGCAAGAGAGCGGACGACGGCAGAGAGCTTGGAAATGAAAAAAAAACTTCCGAAAAATTTGGCAGTTAAAAATAAAGTCTTTACCTTTGCATCCGCTTTTGAAAAATGGAAATCAGAAGCAAGTTCTTTGAAATATTGATAAACAATACAAGTAGTACAAGTAATAAAAGAACCGTCAATACTTATAATAATAGGTATCTGAAGAGTCGATGAATTACGGAATCCTGAACAGAGCTAAAACATCAACGTCAAGTTGATAAAAGATATTATTACAATG
>Scooby_p2__coassemble_861_pt1 | contig 17851 bp, 15 predicted proteins | sample Scooby_p2__metabat2_high_PE_030 | metagenome-assembled genome bin Scooby_p2 | reverse complement strand
ATGGTAATATGAGAATAGGTTATATTGATATTGCAAAAAGTTTAGCTTTAATCTGCGTTATTTGGAGCCATTCGATAGGTAGTGAGTACGCATCTATCTCCTATGGTTTCATGATACCATCTTTTTTTCTGCTTTCAGGTGTTACGCTGAAAAAAATATCTCTCCAGCAAAAAGCTAAACGATTATTGACTCCTTATGTCATATTCAATATTCTTATACTGCTTATAGCCTCAATTTCCGAGATGCGCCAAGTAACATTAACAAATTGGATTGGAGTGTTGTATTCACGGTTTTCCCTACACCCCTTATCCGAGCCCAATAATCTGGTTTTTATGAACGTAGGCAACTCACCTACTTGGTTTCTGACAGCCATGTTTATGTCTTTTGTATTTTTAAAAGGAATACTGCTAATAAAAAAAGAAAACACTCGGCTACTTATATGCGGCTTGTATATTTTACTAACCCTACTCTTGTCAAAACTAAAAATCCTACTCCCGTGGAGCATCGATTCTGCAATGCTATTTGCCGTATTCATGTACGCAGGAACCAAACTAAAGAATATCTTTCAAAAAGAAATGTTTCTCAGCATGAGAGTTTTCCTCATGGGATGCTGCATTTATGTAACAGGCTGGTATCTCAACAAATATGTGAATCTGTCTATAAGAGATTATGGGTATAGCATCCTTCTGGTACTAATAAATGGAGTCATAGGAACCCTACTTCTGATTCGATTCAGCATCATTATTGAAAAAACTCTTATAGGTAACCTGCTTACTAAACTAAACAAGGGAGCAATCACCTTATTCTGCATACAAATGCCCCTCCTTATTATTGCAGCAAAAATAGCCCCTGCTATTCTACTAAATAATACTATATTCATTACCATATTTCAGGTCGTCTTTACACTATCTATTGGATTTTACATAGCAAAAGTGATAGTCCCCCTGCTTAATAAGGTGACCGGCTAACACTAATCAAAGCAAATTCATACATTATGATTAACAAAACTGATAATTCACAAAGAATCAATTGGATTGATTCACTAAGAGGCTTTGCCATATTATTAGTCATAGTAGGCCACCTTATTCAATTCAATTTTAAGTCTGGAATTGAAAATGATATATTCAACATTATATATAGTTTTCACATGCCCCTATTCTTTTTTATAAGTGGAGTATGTGTTTCCTTTTCACAAAACATATTGTCATGTTCTGACATATGGCAATATAGTATGAAAAAATTTTGCCAATTAATCATACCATCCATTACTTGGACCCTAATAACTCCTCTGTTTTTTTCACATAATGCAATTGAAAACATCAATTTGGAAAACATTTCTTCATTTTGGTTTTTAAATATTCTCTTTGCAACATATATAGTTTGGGGAGCATACACATATTTATGTTCAAAATTCAAAAAGAAAAATATCATAATCGCATCTGCAATTATTTTATGGATTATATTATTTGCTATAAATTTCAAGCGAATTTCTCTGATGTATTTAGCATTATTTGCATTCGGATATTTCTTTCAAACAACAAAAATGCCGATATTTAAGAATAAATACCTACTTTCCTCGCTAGCCCTTATATTCTTGCTTTTATGCGGCAAATTTGAATATGGAACAACTGTAATTCAAGAAGCTAATCGCGTATGGTTGGAATTTCCGCTTTCAATCATTGCTTCCATACTCTTAGCCGAAGTATTTAAATACATCAGAAAAGGAAAAATATACTCTCTCCTAAACTATATAGGGAAATATACACTGGGGATTTATCTCTGCCATTTCATCTTCATACATATTAACGGACTGCATTACATTGAAACAATTGCAGGAAAACCCTTGCAAGTAATTCTGTTATTAGCCACATCAGCTATCATCTCAATTTTTTGCATTGGTATTCAAAAAATAATCGAGCCATTTACGCTCCTTTATAAATGTATGTATGGGAAATGGAACATTATATTAAAAGCAAAATAAAAATGAAACATATCGTAAACATGGCATGCGGCTTAGCTAATCGCATGTTTCAATATAGCTATTACCTTTATCTAAAGGATAAAGGATACAATGTAGAAGTAGATTTCTATACATCTGCTAAATTATCACACGAGCATGTACTTTGGCACGATATTTTCCCAAAGGCACAATTCAGCCAAGCATCCCTACAAGATGTAAAACACTTAGGGGGAGCGAATGATGTATGGTCTAAAATTCGTCGTCGATTTCTCCCCTTTCTCTCAAAAAGTCTACAAATGCCAACGGCTTTTGACGCTCTATTGCCCGACAAGAATAAGAGTACATACATTTTTGGAGTATTTCAAAATGCCAAGATGGTAGAAAGCATAGCCAGCCAAATAAAAGAAGTCTTCACCTTTGCAGATATTGAAGGTGATAACAACCTTCATCTTATAGAAAAAATAAGGAATGAGGAATCGGTTGCTATACACGTGCGTAAAGGCGCTGACTACTGCCAACGTATCTGGTATCAGAACACCTGTCCTTCGGACTATTATACAAAAGCCATAGAGGAGATGCGTAAACGATTAAAAAATCCTCACTTCTATGTATTCGCAGACAATAAAGAATGGGTAAAGGAACATTTCACTGATTTTGAATACACGCTTGTAGAGGGGAATCCGGTTGCCGGCTGGGGCAGCCACTTCGACATGCAACTAATGAGTTTGTGTAAACATAACATTATATCAAACAGCACATACAGTTGGTGGGGAGCCTTTTTGAATCAAAATAAAAACAAAATAGTCATTTGCCCCAAAATATGGTTCAACCCCAATAGTACAAAAGTATTTGAATCAGATAGATTACTGTGTAAGAATTGGTTAACTATTTAATTAAAAATATGGTTTCAGTCATTATACCAATATATAAAGTAGAAAAATACATTGCCCGATGCGCTGAGACACTCATGCAACAAACATTGGAGGATGTAGAATACATTTTCGTGGATGATGCCACTCCTGATAAGAGCATGGAGGTATTGAGTACAGTTTTAGCTAAATATCCTCATAGGGAAGAACAGATCCACATCATTCATCACAAAAAGAACCAAGGACTCCCTGCTGCTAGAAACAGTGGACTTCGCATAGCAACCGGAGAATATGTCTTTCATTGCGACAGTGATGACTATGTAGAATTAGACATGTTGGAAACTCTCTACAAAGCAGCCCAAATACATAAAGCCGACATTGTATGGTGCGACTGGTACTTATCTTTTGAAAAAAACGAAAGGTATATGAGTCAGCCATCATACAATAATCCCGAAGATGCTCTAAAAGCAATGCTTAGTGGTGGAATGAAATACAATGTATGGAACAAATTGATAAAACGCACTCTTTATACCCAATACGACATTTGGTTTCCATCGGGACATGGTATGGGAGAAGACATGACTATCATGATGCTATTCGCTTGCGCCACATCCGTACATTATGTCGACAAAGCTTTCTACCACTATGTCAAGATGAACACCAACGCTTTTACACAGGTTCATTCTGAAGAACACTTCGCAGATTTAAAAATCAATTTGGAACGTTGTTCCAATTATATAGAACATAAATTCGGAAACAAACTCGATAAAGAGTTAGCGTTCCTGAAATTGGAAGCCAAGTTCCCATTTTTAATTATGGCTGCCGACTCTGAATTATACAACTTATGGAAAATTTGGTTTCCGGAAGCAAATTGCTATATTTGGCAAAATAAAAGTTTATCTATGCGTACCCGATTTTTGCAATGGATGGCTTCCAAAAATCAGTTTTGGTTTGTAAGAATCTATTATTATCTGGTTATCCGCATGGTATATGGAATCATTTATCAATAAAAAGCAATGAAAATATTACTTATTGTATTTACCATTCTCATCACAGATTTTTATTACTTCCCCTTTGAAACAACTTTTCTGCCAGGAGTAAATACAAAAATGATTTTGGCAGCAATTGGCTTGGGATTAGTCACGATAAAAGCTGCAAATATGAAAATGGGGTTAATAAACAAAGGATTATTTAGCCTCACTTTATGGGCATTAGCTATTTCGCTTATTAGCTATGCGGCAATTACCATAAACAATACGAATGATCCCTCCTATATCAATTATTTCATATCCATGTGGGTATGGTTAGCAGGGGCATACACAGTCACATATTGTATAAAGCAAACGCACGGACACTTATCTGTAGAACTACTGATTAACTATTTAGTCACTGTTTGTACCCTACAATGTACCATTGCATTAATACTTGACAGTCTCCCAGCATTAGATGCTTATATCAATTCCTATTTGGCCGGTGAAAAATTTATGGGTGGAGAAGACTTAGGTAATCGTCTTCATGGTATCGGATGCGCTTTGGATGTAGCAGCCATTCGTTTTTCGGCAGTATTGATTATGATAGCCTACCTATTGATTCAGAAACGTGAAAAATTTACAACTTTTCAAACGTGGCTGTACATTCTTTCATTCATCACAATTTCAATTGTCGGAAACATGATTGGAAGAACAGTTACTGTAGGAATAGTTGTTGCATTAGCCTATTGGCTATACAACATGATTAATGGAATATACAGTCACAAAATGCTCAAAACACTTGGAATCTCATTAATTATACTAATACCATCATTAACAATAGCTTATCATACAAATGCGAATATACGAACCCACTTACGATTCGGATTTGAAGGATTTTTCTCCATATACGAAAAAGGTCACTGGGAAACAAACTCAAATAATATACTAAAGAATATGATCGTCTTTCCTGATAATATGAAAACATGGATTATCGGAGATGGTTATGCAGCGAATCCAGGTGATACTTCTTCTCCTTATTTCGACCCCTACTACACTGGAAAAAAATTTCATGGCTACTATATGCAGACAGACATTGGATATTTACGATTTATATTTTATTTTGGAACCATTGGATTAGCCATATTTATAGGCTACTTTTTAGCTGTAGGAAATGTTTGCATGAAGAATCTACCAAAACATAAACCTTTGTTTTTCCTCTTGCTGTGCATTAATTTCTTAGTATGGTTTAAAGTGTCTACTGACATTTTTTTAGCATTTGCTCCTTTTCTCTGTATCTCTAAAGAGAAGGAAGAAGAAGCGGCATTAGAAGAAATAGAAGAACAAGAAGAAGTTGCCATTTCAGAAAACCCACTCTAATTGCTTATGAAACTCATCTACTGCATACGTGCTACCTACAATCCCGGCGGAATGGAACGGGTGCTACTTAATAAAGTGACTTATTTAGTAGAAAAACTGAAATGGGAAGTGATGATTGTCACGACCGACCAGCAGGGACGGGCTCCGTTCTATCCCTTTCCCTCACAGGTGCGGATGCTCGACTTAGGTATTGACTATGCAGACGACAATGATAAATCTGCACTTGCCAAAATTACAGGATACCTTCGCCGCCGGAAACTGCACCGGAAGCGGCTCACGGAACTGCTGATGAAAGAACGGGCGGATATCGTCGTTTCGCTCTATCCTTCAGAATCATCATTTATTCCGGCCATTCAAGATGGCAGCAAGAAGGTGTTGGAACTGCACTTCTGCAAGTTCTTCCGGCTGCAGTATAACCGTACGGGACTGCTCGGGGCTATTGACCGCTGGCGCACTTGGCAAGACGAACAGTTTGTGCGTAGGTTTGATAAGTTTGTGGTACTTACCCAGGAAGATAAAGGGTATTGGGGAAACTTACCCAACATCGAGGTGATTCCCAATGCCGCCATGTTCATCAGTGATGTGCATAGTGACTGCACCGCCAAGCGGGTATTAGCCGTGGGGCGGCTGGATTATCAGAAAGGATTCGACCGGCTGATTCAGGCCTGGGCACTAGTACAGCAAGACAAACAGTTTGCTGACTGGCAGCTGGATATTTTTGGGCAGGGAGAGTGGAAGAATATGCTGGAAAAATTGATTCAGGAAAAAGGACTGACACAGACTGCCCACATCAACCGCCCGACCAATGCAATCGGAAAGGAATACAGCCGCAGTGCGCTGCTCGCAATGAGTAGTCACTACGAAGGTTTTCCGATGGTAATGATTGAGGCTATGGCCTGCGGACTGCCGGTGGTGACATTCGATTACAAATGTGGTCCTCGCGACATCATAGATGACGGAGTCAACGGACTCTTGGTGAAAGAAGGAGACATCAAAGGGCTGGCTGCTGCCATGATGAAAGTGATGGAAAACGAGGAACTTCGCCAGCGAATGTCTCAGCAGGCACGTAAAGTGACCGAACGATATTCGGAAGAGGTAGTAATGAGACAATGGGTATCCCTGTTTGTATCTCTGAAGAATAAAAGTATCTGAAAAAAGACAGAGCCAAGAAATGACAACATAGCAAGGAATTTAAAAAATGAGAAAACTACTGCAAATCAATCCGGTGATCCGGCTGAACACATCAACGGGACGCATCATGCAAGAAATTGGCGAGCTGGTGATGCAGCACGGGTGGGAAAGTTATATCGCCTATAGCAAAGGACGTGACGGGATAAAACCTTGCCAATCGAAACTGATTCCGGTGGGCAACCGCTGGAGTGTGGGTTATCACGGAATGATGACCCGACTGTTCGACTACCACGGATTGGCATCCGACGGAGCAACCCGGCAGTTTATCCTTGAAATAGAACAACTGCAACCGGACATCATCCATATTCACAACATCCACGGGTACTTTTTAAACTACCGCATCCTGTTCGAATATCTGTCGCAATGTCACATTCCGGTTGTGTGGACCATTCACGACTGCTGGCTGTACACGGGCCACTGCTATTACTACTCCTCTGCCGGCTGTTCCAAATGGAAGACGGGATGCCGGGAGTGTCCGCAGCAAAGAAAGTTTCCGGCCAGCCTCCTCTTCGACCGTTCGCAGCAAAACTTTGCAGATAAAAGGGCCGCCTTTACGTCCATACCAAAAGACAAACTGGTCATCGTACCGGTATCCGAATGGATCAGGAACGAAATGCAGTCTTCATTTTTAAAAGACTATCCGTTCCGTGTCATCCACAATGGCATCAACACCGAAGTCTTCAATTTGTTCGATACACAGGCAGTAAAAGAAAAATATCAGCTGCAAGGAAAACACATCCTGCTGGGTGTAGCCAGTATCTGGAGCAAGGAGAAAGGCCTGGACGACTTCATCCAAATGGCTTCTCTACTGAAGGAAAATGAACAGATAGTGCTGGTGGGAGTGGATGAAAAAACACAGAAACAATTGCCGGCAAACATACGAAGCATCCGGCGCACGGAAAACGTACGCCAGCTGGCAGAACTCTATGCTGCTGCCGATGCGTTTATCAATCCCACCTGGCAGGACAACTACCCCACCGTGAATCTGGAATCCATAGCTTGCGGCACGCCTGTAGTGACCTACCGCACGGGGGGCAGCATAGAGGCAGTAACCCGTCAGACGGGTTTTGTGGTAGAGCAAGGAAACGTGAAAGGGCTGTTGGAAGCAGCCAGAAACATCATCCAACGGGGAAAAGACTACTACCAGCAACCTTGCCGCAACTTTGCTACGACCCACTTCCGCAAGGAAGACCGCTATGCAGACTATCTGCAACTCTACGATGAACTGACAGGCAGAGCAACGGACCGCTAAAACAGGATGCCACCTGCCTGCAACAACTAAATCTTAGCAATCAAACCTATCTCATTATAGCATGAAAATACTTCAACTCGGCAAATTCTACCCCATCAGGGGAGGGGTAGAAAAAGTGATGTACGACCTCACTATCGGTCTGTCGGAACGGGGGATAGACTGTGACATGCTGTGTGCCATGTCCGAAGGAAAATCACACATCCTGCCACTCACTCCCCACGGACGGCTAATTGGTCAACACACCTGGATAAAGGCATACGCCACTACCATTGCCCCTTCTATGATTACCCAATTGAGACGAACGGCCAAAGCCTATGACATCATTCATGTGCACCACCCCGACCCCATGGCGGCATTATCGCTGTTTCTGTCGGGATACAAAGGAAAAGTGGTACTGCATTGGCACAGCGACATCGAAAAGCAGAAATGGCTGCTGAAACTCTACCGCCCGCTGCAACAATGGCTCGTGCGCCGGGCAGATGCCATCATCGGCACCACACCGGTCTATACAGCAGAGTCGCCCTACCTGGCTCAAGTGCAGCAGAAAATCCACTGCCTGCCCATCGGCATCGAACCGGTGCATCCCACTCCCGAAGCCGTGGAAAAGATACGCAGCCGCTACCCCGGCAAAAAAATCATCTTTTCGTTGGGACGGCTAGTGGCATACAAAGGTTTTCGCTACCTGGTGGAAGCCGGACGTTATCTGAACGACGAGTATGTCATCCTGATTGGCGGCAGCGGAGCCTTGAAAGAAGAGCTGACAAGCCTGATAGCCCAACGGGGATTGCAAGAAAAAGTCCACCTGCTCGGCCGGATTTCGGACGAAGACTTACCGGGTTATTTTGGAGCCTGCCATCTGTTCTGCATGAGCAGTGTGCAAAAAACGGAAGCCTTCGGCATTGTGCAGCTGGAAGCCATGTCGTGCAGCAAGCCGGTGGTGGCCACCACCATTCCTCATTCAGGCGTATCATGGGTAAACGCTCATGAAATATCGGGACTCAACGTCCCTCCCTGCGATGCAAAAGCGCTGGCAAAAGCATTTACAACCATTTTAGGGGATAAAGAATTGTATGCTAAACTGAGCAAAGGGGCTTTTAACAGATATAAAACACTGTTTACAAAAGATAAAAACATGAAGTCCTTATTGGATATTTATCAAAAATTATAATTTTGCAACCATATCATGAATCATTACGAATTTCACTAATTCAATAATGAAATAAGTATGATATAAGTTAACAGCAAATTAAATTTAAAACTATAACTAACACATAAAATTATGGGCAAGACAAAAGTATTTTCAAAAGAACCGGAAACGGCATCGAGAATTCAAGCCAACACAACAACAAACACATCACAGACAGAAAAAGTTATGAAACGTATTTTAGACACTTTGGCCAGTTTTATCGGCTTGATTATCTTTGCACCGCTGTATGCCATTATTTACGTAGCCATCAAATGGGAAGACGGGGGAAAAGTCATTTTCAGGCAGGAAAGAGTGGGATACAAAGGACGCATCTTCACGCTCTACAAATTCCGCTCCATGAAAGAGAAAGCAGAAGAAAACGGCAAGCCGGAACTCTGTCAGGAGAACGACTGCCGACTGACCCGCGTAGGAAAATTCCTCCGCGAACATCACCTTGACGAACTGCCGCAACTATGGAACGTACTGAAAGGGGAAATGAGCTTCGTAGGCCCCCGTCCAGAGCGGAAATACTATGTGGACCAGATTATAGCCATCAACCCGGACTATGAACTGCTCTACCAGCTGCGCCCCGGTTTGTTTTCGGAAGCTACCCTCTACAACGGATATACTGACACCATGGCCAAGATGCTGAAGAGGCTGAACATGGATTTGCACTATCTGCATCACCGCACGCTGTGGCTGGATACAAAAATCATCTTCCTCACGGTTTATTCCATCCTTTCCGGAAAGAAATTCTAAGAAAGGGTAGCCTAAAAAAAAGAAACAAAGCGGAAGGATAAAAAAACTTAAGGATACAAATCATAAACCTTAATGAAAAATACTATATAAAATGAATCAGACTGTAAAAACAAAGAAGAACCTGAAACTTCGCAAAGTGGGACCACACTATATGATTGTGAATGCCGACGGCGGACAGGTAAATATGACGCAGGTGTTCAAACTGAACCAGACAGCAGCCCTGCTGTGGGAAAAACTCAGTGAAAAGGAGGCCACTCCGCAAGAACTGGCCGATTACCTGTGCAGCTGCTTTGACATCACACCCGAAACTGCACTTACCGATGTTACGGCCCAATTGGCAGAATGGAAAACCTACGGGCTGATTGAATCATAATGTATCGAACTCCATGCATGGATTATCAGACATGAATGCGCACCGTAACATAGTGAAAGAAGCCTTGCTACTCTTGCTGAAGGCAGGACTGTGGGGAAAACCGACAGACTGTAGCACCGTCTTTCCACTCACAGACCTGGAGTGGAAACAGCTGCTGAATGCGGCACGCAAGCAGACAGTGGAAGGCATCGTCTACGAAGGTCTGTCGCTCTTGCCGGAAAAATGGCTCCCTGCCGAAAACATACTTTTCCGGTGGGCAGCAGAGGCCGAACACATCGAACAGCGCAATCAAAAGATGAACGGGGTGCTGGCCGAACTGCAGCAACTGTTTACGGCTCACGGACTACACCCGGTGGTGCTCAAAGGACAAGCCACAGCACTCTGCTACCGGCAGCCATCTCTGCGCCAGTGCGGCGACATCGACTGGTTCTTTCCCTCACCCGAGGAAGAGCAGCAGGCAGCAGCCCTTATCCGTAAGAGCGGATGCCGAATAGAAGACAAGCCCGACGGCAGCCGGCTGTATGCATGGAAAGGCATTGAAGTGGAACACCATCCGCAGCTGTTAGACTGCTGCAACCCGTTTGTACAAAAGAAAATCCATCACTGGATAGCCCAAGAAGGATGGAAAGAGGCAGTCATTGCCAACGGAACCACCATCAGCACACCGGCTCCCCTCCTCCATCTCCTGCTGCTCAACACCCATATATTGAAACATGCGTTAGGACGCGGCATCGGACTGAGGCAGTTGTGTGACCTGGCCCGCGCCTATGCCACCGTGGGATTGCATGCCGACGGGACAGCCTATCAGGAAGCCTGCAGCCAACTGGGTCTGCTCCGCTGGAACCGTTTGCTGCATGCCTTTCTCATCCAGTGCCTGGGACTTCCGGCCGAAACACTGCCCTATCCCGAACCGGAACCGGTTTCACCGGCTCCGCTCCTGCATAAGGTATGGTCAGGGGGAAATTTCGGACAACATGACGCCCGGTTTACGGAAAAGACATCTAAGTGGAAACGGAAACAAGACACAGCGCGCGCTTTTCTTGCCAACGCAAAGTTTGCCTGCAGCTACGCCCCTTCGGAAGCTTTTTGGACGGTGACACACCTCATAAAAGGACAATTTTTATGCAACTAAAAACAACCCAGAAAAGGCCATGGAAGAAACCCAAAAATATTACTATCAAATTGCAGGGATAAATATCCATTTAGATCTGCCTGTAAAATGCAATGTCAGAAAGCTGCTGCCCACATTTGAGCCATTTCGCACCGCATCGTATAAGGAGAATCAGCCTAATTTAATTTTGTCAGTAGGTGAAGCAGATTCATCGATGTATTCTATACAAGAAAAAAAAGGAAAGCCGATAAGCGTATCAAACAACGATTTAGGACATCTGTTCGTTTACGATTCAATCATAGAATATACATTTCATCTGCGTACCTCCTCCGAAGGGCCAAAACATTGTTTAACAACGGGCAAAAAGGGTGAAATAGGAGTAATTGAAATAGACTTCAGCGACCCGCTGGCCGGAAAAGCATTAACCTCTTTCATACGAATTACCTTCTCACTGTTTATTCTGAAAGAAAATGGGATGCTTATACACGCGTCGGCTGTAGAACTGAACGGAGAAGCCTTTCTCTTCATGGGGAAAAGCGGCACGGGGAAAAGCACCCATTCCATGCTATGGCAACAATGCTTTCCATCGTGCAACCTGCTCAACGACGACAATCCGGCCGTGCGAATCACAGGCGGTAAGGTGATGGCCTACGGCACTCCGTGGAGCGGAAAAACGCCGTGCTACAAGAACAAGGCTTATCCGGTGAAAGGGATGGTGCTGCTTGAACAGGCCAAAGCAAACCACTTCACCCAGCTCAAAGGCATCGAAGCATTCATTGCTATCCTGCCCAGCTGCTCGGTGATTCAGCAAGACGAGCTGCTTCACGACCTGTTATGCAACACCCTGACCTGGCTCATCGAGGGAGTCACAGTAGGCAAGCTGCAATGCCTGCCCAATGAAGCGGCCGCCCGCCTGTGTGCTGCTCATTTTATAAAACAAGAATAAACGAAAAATTTTAATATAGCTATATCTAAGAACAATGAAAAAAAATCTATTTTTACTGGGAGGACTGGTCGTAACCTTGCTATTGTCCTCCTGCGCATCTCGAAAGAATTTTGTTTACCTTAATGACATGTACCCGGGACTGAGTTACCCGGCCGAAAACAAACACGAAGCTATCATCCACCGCGACGACCGCCTGTCGATTGTGGTAAGCAGCAAGAATCCCGAACTGGCCCTTCCTTTTAACATGAACGGAGGAACCTTCCGCATGTCATCCAATGGCGACATCTCCACAAGCATGCCCGAATCGGAAGTACGCGAAAAGGGATACCGGGTCGATGTAGATGGCAACATTGATTTCCCGATATTGGGTAAACTGAACATAGAGGGTATGACGGTGGGCCAGGCCACTAAATTCATCCGTGATAAAATCATCGAAGGCAATTATATCAAAGAGCCGTTGGTATCCATCGAGTTTCTGAATTTCAAATACACGATTTTGGGAGCTGTGGGACACACCGGCACGTTCAATGTGGAGGGCGACCGCATCACCCTGATTGAAGCCATAGCCAAAGCCGGCGACCTCAGCACCAAAGCACGCATCGACCGGGTGACTGTGATTCGCGAAGAAGGAGGCGAACGAAAAATGTACACACACGACCTCCGGAAACGGGAGATTTTTGACTCACCGGCCTTTTATTTGCGCCAAAACGACATTGTTTATGTAGAACCTAAGTATAGAAAGAAAGATACTGAAGACAGAAGTTGGCAAATTACAACTTTTCTTGTATCTTTGGGAGGTTTAATTACATCCATTTTATGGGCTATTAAATAACTGGGGAATTTTAATATAGAAAAGGGATTATGAAAACAAATAGAACTACAAACGGAAAGGGGGAACAAGGCCTGAATTTAGTTGACCTGTTTCTGTATCTGGCATCTAAATGGAAATGGTTCCTGTGTTCCGTGCTGTTGTTCGGAGGTCTTGCCTACGTACAATATGCCCGCTCACCTTTCGTGTTTTTCCGCTCGGCAACGGTCATCATCAAAGACCCGTCCAACAAAACATCCACTACCGGACTGGACCGCTATGAAAACCTCATCAACAAGGTAAACGTAGCCAATGAAATCCTGCAGTTCCGCTCCAAGCGGCTGATGCGCGAAGTGATAGAGCGCACCCGTACCGATGTCAACTACCTGTTCAAGAAAGGGTTGAGACACAACGAACTCTACACACAGTCACCGGTAAAAGTAAACTTCGTGGATGCTACCCCCAACAGCTACCTGGCGTTTCACGTCACTCCGAAAGACTCCGCCCACGTGGAGCTTTCCAAGTTTTCGTGCACCGGCATGCAAGAGAAGAAGTTAAAGGTGCGGTTCAACGACACCCTGAGCATTGGCGGCAGCAAGGTCGTCATCACCCCTACCCACTTCTACGGCACCACGTGGATGGAGAAGACGGTGGAAGTGAGCAAATATCCGATGGATGCCGTGGTGGCACGCTACCTGGGCAGTTTGGGTATCCGTCAGGAAGAAGACGAGTCGTCTATCTTGAAGCTGTCGATGAAAGATGCCAACGCTGCCCGTGCGGAAGACATGCTGAACATGCTGATAACGGTCTACAACGAAGAGGCTATCAAAGACAAGAACCAGGTGGCAGTGAACACCGCCAACTTCATCAACGACCGTCTGATTATCATCGGACAGGAACTGGGGGATGTGGAAACAGACCTTGAGTCGTTCAAACGTGAAAACCAGGTGATTGACATCAGTTCATCTGCATCCATGTATCTCAACGACTCGCAAAAATACAGCACCAGTGTGATGGAACTGGAAACCCAGCTCCGTCTGGCTCAATACATCAAAGACTACCTCACCGATCCGGCAAAGGAAGTGGACCTGATACCGTCGAACACGGGCATCAGCGACATCAACATCGAGACGCAAATCAATCAATATAACCAAATGAAGTTGCGCCGCGACAAGCTGATTGCCGACAGCAGCGACCGCAACCCGGTGGTGGAGGAGCTGAACAACTCGCTGCGCGCCATGAAGCAGACCATCATCCGCGCAGTGGACAACCTCATTGTGAGCATCAACGTGAAGCGCAACGACGCCCAGAGCCGTGAAGAGCATGCACAGAAACGGGTGGAAGCCATACCGACCAAACAACGGAAAATGCTTTCTATCGAACGCCAGCAGAAGATTAAGGAATCGCTCTATCTGTTCCTGCTCAACCGCCGCGAAGAAAATGCATTGACACAAGCCATGGCCGACAACAATGCCCGCGTCATCGACAGTGCCGACGGCAGCAAGGCTCCCATCAGTCCCAACCGCAACCGCATTCTGCTGTTGGGTATCCTGATCGGACTGGCCGTACCGGGAGTCACCTTCCTGGGTATCCTCTTCCTCGACACAAGGGTGCACGGACGCAAGGACATCGAAGAAAATACCAACGTGCCGCTGCTGGGTGAGATTCCTTTCAACAAGGAGTCTGCCAAAGTGAGAACTGCCTCTGTCAACGAACAGGGCACAGACATCACCTCGGAAGCCTTCCGCATCCTGCGCACCAACATGGCATTTATGGCCAAAAAAGGACAGCCGATGCAGGTTATCACCTTTACCTCGTTCAACGAAGGTGCGGGTAAGACCTTCATCTCGGGCAACCTGGCCTTGAGCCTGGCTTATGCCAACAAAAAGGTAATCATCGTCGACTTGGATATCCGCAAGGGAACCATGAGCCGCCACTTCGGCAGCCATAAGAACGGGGTAACCAACTACCTTGCCAACCCGGACGTACAATTGGATGATATCATCCAGAAGAAAGAAAGGGTAGATATCATTCCTTCAGGATCGATTGCTCCCAACCCGGCCGAACTGCTGATGGACAGCCGGTTGGATGAGTTGATGGACGAGCTGCGCAAGCGCTACGACTACATCATTGCCGACAATGTACCGGTGGGGCTTATCGCCGATGCGGCCATTGCCAACCGTATTGCCGACCTCACGCTGTTTGTGATTCGCGCCGGCAAGCTGGACCGCCGCATGCTGCCCGACATCGAGAAGCTATACGACGAAAAGAAGTTGAAGAACATGGCATTGATTCTCAACGGTACCGACCCTCATCGCCACGGCTATGGATATGGTTATGGATACGGCTATGGATACGGATACGGCTATGGATATGGCAATCACAAAAAAAAGAAAAAAATATTTTTCTGGAAATAGGAAATATCAAATATTTTCATTATTTTGCGGAATTATTCTTCAGCAACAGATTCCTGTAAATGAATGAGATACAAAAACAATAAACATGTAACTTTAAAAACTAAAAGATGAAAAGAGAAAAAGAATGGGGAATTTTTTCTCAAGAAGAGAAAAACCTCACAGACAACTGGCAAAACAATGTTTTGCGAAGCACCTACGAACCTCCCAAAACCTGCCTATTTAAGGTGGAAACAGAGGGGAACTTCTGCGGATCGATATTTGAACCGGATAAAGAAGAAACTCAATCAGGCACGAATATTCAAGAACATGGATTTGCCGATCCGAATAAAGAATGGGAAGGAGATTACTCAGGAGAAAGTTGGGATTAAATACTTATCAAAATGAAAAAAAATATTTTTATATTAGCTACCGCTATAGCGATTGCTTTAACGGGATGTTCAGATGATGAACTACTAAAAGAAGCTGGTATTCCCGTGAAAACTGGCGATGAGATTTCATTTGGTTCAACTGTAACAGGAGAGAAAAACACTATAGGAACACGAACCATATATGGTGAAAGAACTACAAGCGGTATTCCTGTTTATTGGGAAAAAAATGGAAGTGACACAATAGCTATTTATTGTAAAGAAGCATCTGCACCAACATCAAAACTGGTTAATTACCAAGTATTTCCAAGTGATAGCAACTATGCATACTCAAGCCGAGTTATAAAAATCAGCCATGATGAAATCGGGTTACAATGGGGGAATAGCAATGTACATAACTTTTACGCAATATATCCTGCTTCCATTGTAAAAGCCACGGATGCTGATGACAAGCAAGGAATCATTACAGCTAGTCTTCCTGTAAACCAGCAGCCCGAAGAATGGAGAATGGAATTGAATAGAAACAACAACACACGAACTTACCGCGGTGTGCCAAACATGGATTATGCAGTAATGTTTGCATATTCACAGGTGAAGAAAGATGAAATAACAGCCCAACATCCTATCAATTTGCAATTTCAAAATTTAGTAACAGTAGTTGATATTACGATTCCAGGCTCTGGAAAAGACTCTGTCACTATTAACAATATTACTGTTGGAGCTGCAGAAGGTAAAAATACATCGATTGTTGGAGATTTTGATATTTTTATTCCGCAAAATGATCCTAGTAACATCAAAGCCATCTGCCAACCTAAACAAAATCAAACTGTAACAAACCGTATATCAATTAGTGGATTTGATAAACATAATAATAAATTTATCAAACTTGGTCCTAATGACACCATCAATGTAAAGGCATACTTGATTCCAGACACAGATGCACCAATTCAACCACAGACTTTAAAAATTGCTGTTTCAACACTAAACGGAAGAATAAAACAGAAATTGCTACGAAAGGCACAAATTACACCACATAAGATTAATCGTGTATTACTCCCTAACGCAACGAACAGCGGAGATCCCAGTTATTGGATGTCTAGTTTGGATTCAACTATATACCTGACCGAATTGTCCATTCCGGGTAGTAAAATGTCCTATGCAACAAGAGGAAACAATGCCTCTATCATATACCAGAATAAATCAATTAAGGAACAATTCGAAGACGGAATTCGAGCATTTATTGTACAAACAGGAGCAAAATGTGAATACACCAAAGAAGGTTGGTTTAACCCAACTTACACTTTTTCAAAATGCACTGGAATGCCAGAATTTTATACAAAGAAAGACTTGAAAGAAACAATTGCAACTATAGGTGAACAATTAAAAGGTACAAAAGAAACTGCCATCATAGTATTAACATGTATGGCCAGCGAAGTACATAGTAATATCAAAGATCCATTAAAAGCATGGATACAATCTGTGGAATATTACATAAAGGAACTGGCTAAGGACCAAACAAGATATCCGATTTACACAGGGAGAATAACAAATGAAACAACTTTGGATGATGTTCAAGGAAAGATTATAATTAAAGTAAATTACAATAATGAAGATCAAGAGAAATTTATTAATAATAATTCAGAGATTCCCGCATTATTCAGTTTATGGGTTGCTCCAAATGGTGATACAGAAGAGAATTTAGCTCCAACTTCAAACTTACGATGGGGATCACCAAGCAACACAGATAATCAAATGAAGTGGATGTGTCAAGAAGCGACAGCAGTAGGTAATAATGGTGAAATTTCTGAAGTCAACAAAAAACGAGCTATTGAATATATCTTTAGACAAGGAATAAAAGAATATAAAAATAATGAAAATAATCACAACATGTGGTTTATGAACGACTTAGGCGGTTATTATACAAATAGGAGTAATTCTACTACGCTCTTGGCTGAAGATATGAATATGATTGCTGTAGAACATTTACAAAACAGAAAAGAAAACGCTGCTACAGGTCTCGTATTCATGAACTTTGCAGACCGCGCTAAAGATTCTGGTGCAAATTATAAGAGTGATTATATCATTGCAACCATCATTGACAATAACTTCAAGTTCGCATTACGCAAAAAAGGCAGCAACTAATTCCTCCCCTTCCAAATCATAGCTTGCAGCACAGCAAGCTATGATTTGGAAGAGAAAGACAAAAGGGAGAAGAAACAACAGAACAATAACTAATAAATCAATAAAATGAAAAAGATAGCATTAT
>Scooby_p2__coassemble_467_pt1 | contig 27117 bp, 23 predicted proteins | sample Scooby_p2__metabat2_high_PE_030 | metagenome-assembled genome bin Scooby_p2 | reverse complement strand
TAAGTCTAGTTTAGTTTTTGTGTTAATAGCTCCCTCGTCAGCGGACGACTCAGGGAGCTATTTTTTTATAAAAGCAACCCTCCTACCACCCTTATTCCCTCCTTTTTACCTATCTTTGCATTTTAAAAACAAAAAACACTTTATTTATCAAAAAATCATGATGCAGAAATTGGTTAAAAAGGAATATCAGCTTCCTTTTATATTGGTCACATCCCTTTTCTTCTTATGGGGATTTGCACACGCTATTTTAGATGTGCTTAACAAGCACTTTCAAGACGTAATGAATATCAGCCGAGCCCATTCCGCATGGGTACAGGTCATGTTTTATCTGGGCTATTTTGTCATGGCTATTCCAGCCGGTTTATTCATCAGCAAGTACGGCTACCGGAAAGGAGTGGTATTCGGTTTGGCATTGTATGGCATCGGCTCTTTGCTTTTCATTCCCGGTGAATACTGGATGTCTTTCCATTTCTTTTTATTCTCACTCTTTGTGATAGCCTGCGGATTGGTGTTTCTGGAAACAGCGGCCAACCCGTATATGACCGAATTGGGAGACAGAGAAACAGCGGCAAGCCGCTTGAACCTGGCGCAGTCGTTCAACGGACTGGGTTGCATCTGCGGTCCCCTGATCGGCGGACTCCTTCTTTTCTCGGAAGATGGCGATGCCAACATTTCGCTGCCCTACACACTGATGGGTATTGCGGTATTAGCGGTAGCTTTCATTTTCTCGCGCGTACGCCTGCCGGAAATTGTTCATGAAGAAGAGAAAGACGCTGAAGGGCATCCAAAGGGACTGTGGACGCACAAACTTTTTATCTTCGGCATCATTGCCCTGTTCTGCTATGAAATAGCCGAAATCTCCATCAACAGTTTCTTTATCAACTATGTAGTGGATGATGGATGGATGAATGCCCGCGACGCCTCCGTAGTGCTTTCCTTCGGCGGACTCGGCCTTTTCATGTGCGGCCGCTTTGCTGGCAGCTGGATCATGCGTAAGGTACAAGCCGAAAAAGTATTGCTATTTTGCGCCATAGGCACCGTTATTACCTGCAGCCTGATAGTGCTTGATCTGGGCATTGTATCGCTCGTCGCACTTTTCCTGGGCTATGCTTTCGAGGCCATCATGTTTCCCACCATCTTTGCACTTTCCCTCCGCGGATTGGGCAACCACACGAAACGTGCATCGTCCTACCTGATGATGTCGCCCATCGGTGGAGCAGTAGGTCCCTTGCTCATGGGATATGTAGCCGACCAGAGCACCATGTCACTCTCCTTTATCGTTCCGCTGCTTTCATTTGTTGTAGTCATGCTGTATGCGTGGAAAATATGGAGAGCAGCCTCATTCATGAAAGGATAAGCTGGTATGATTCAAAATATCGTATTCGATTTCGGAGGAGTGATAGCAAGCATTTGCCGCGACCGCGCGGTACATGCTTTCATGCAGCTGGGGTTGGCTGATGCCGACTCTCGGCTGGACAAATATCACCAGACCGGCATCTTTCAAGAATTGGAAGAAGGCAAATTGTCTGACGATGGCTTTTGCACAGCACTCAGCAGCCTATGTGGCCGGAAGCTGACATGGAAGGAAACTCAACAAGCCTGGCTGGGCTTTTTCACAGGAGTCAACCTCACCCAACTGGCTTATCTGACTGAACTGCGTAAAAACTACCGCATCTATGTGCTAAGCAACACCAATCCGTTTGTCATGTCCTGGGCCTGCAGTGCCGACTTCACCCCACTGAAGAAACCGCTGACCGACTATTGCGACAAGCTGTATCTGTCGTATGAAATCGGCTACACCAAACCCGCCCGGGAGATTTTCGATTTCATGGTGAAGGACAGCGGGATAACTCCTGCTGAGACTTTATTTGTGGACGACGGAGCTTCCAATATCGCCATCGGACGTCAGCTGGGTTTTGCTACCTTCCAGCCAGAGAATGGCGAGGAATGGACAAAAGCTTTATCTGAACAACTCAATCTACTGAATTCTCTAACATAATCTATCATGGCAGACAACTATCTGGAAAAGCAACGAGAGGCATACGAAGCACGGAAAGCGGCCTGGCTAAAGGCCAAGAAATTCGGCAAGAAATCAGTAACAGGCCACAAGCAACGGCCAAACGCTCTCTCAAACAACCCCTCTCACCAAACGGATAAAAATCAATCCGACAACAACAACGAATAGAAAGTACTGCCCCGATATAAGGGGCAGAAAAGAATAAGAATTAGGAAAAGAAAAAAGGCAGTATACAAAATGAAAGGCTGCCGGGAAAGCAAACTCCCGACAGCCTTGTCAGCCCAAAAACGATACCTATGAAACACTGAACGTGTGAGCCATACGTTTATTTCTTCAAATCAAAGAAAAGCCGCTTACCGTGTACCAGTTCATCATGCGTAATGCGGAACTTATTAAATTTCTTTCCGTTCAGCATCATCTGCTTGATATACATAGTACCCTCCTGCGTGCGGTTCGTTTCAATCACCAGTTCCTTTTCTTTGTAGAACTTCGGATCCAACTGAATCGTTACCTTGTCGAACACAGGAGTCGTCAGCGTATATTCGGGCAATCCCGGACAATCGGGATAAAAACCTATCATGTTGAAAATAGCCCAAGACGACATGGTTCCCGTGTCATCGTTACCCGGAATACCATCCGGCTTCGTAGTGAAATATTTATCCAGCAGACGCTGCGTTTCTTTCTGCGTACGCCATTCTTCACCCTTAAAGTAGGAGAACAAATGCGGATAAGCAATATCGGGCTCATTAGCCGGATCATACAATCCTTCGTCAAAAATCATCTGAAGTTTATCCACAAAAGGCTTCTTACCTCCCATCAGACGAGCCAATCCTTTTACATCATGAGGCACATAGAACGTGTAGTTCCAGGCATTTCCTTCATGGAAACCAGGACTCGGTTCAAAGTTCTCACCCTGCTTCGGATTGAACGGACCATAGAATTTTCCGTCAGGTAGAATCGGACGAAGCGTACCGAACTCCTTGCAGTAATAATTACGGTAGCCCATTGAGCGTTTGTGGAACAATGCAGCATCTTCTTTTTTGCCCAAAGCTGCAGCAAAACGAGAAAGTGCATAATCGGCAATATAATACTCCAGCGCATGCGATACCGAGTTGTCAAACTGCTCCCGCAAAGGAACATACCCCTTTGCCATATAATCGTCATTGTCCGGACGCATCAAGTTTTGTGCACCGGGCAGTGTAGCCGATTTATACATGGCCTCGTAAGCCAAATCCACATCAAAATCGCGCAAGCCCTTCATCCAGGTATCAACAATCACCGGAATACTCGGGTCGCCCTCCATGGTCAGTGTTTCGCGACCATACAGTTCCCATTTCGGCAACCATCCATGTTCGCGATACATATCCAGCATGGTACGTACCATTTCAATTTGACGTTCCGGATATACCAATGTAAGCAGCTGATGCACATTGCGGTACGTATCCCAAAGCGAGAACACGGTATAGCGGTCGCCCTTTGTTGTCAAAATACGGTCACCTTCCATCGACGGATACTGGCCGTTTACATCCTGCAAAATATTCGGATGAATCAGCAAATGATACAAGGCCGTATAAAAGACTTCCTTCTGAGCTTCTGTACCACCCTCTACGGTAATACGTGCAAGGTCGCTATTCCACTTCGAACGTGCATCCGACAGAATCTGTTCAAAATTCTTGCCTTTCTGCTCAGCCTCAAGGTTCAGACGCGCATTTTCCATGCTGACAAAGGAAACCCCCATCTGCACTTCCACCTGCTCTCCTTCCTCTGTGTCGAAAGAGAAATAGACACCGATATCATCACCAGCAATTTCTTTATTGTAGCGGGTATACAGTTTATACTTGCCCTGATCAGGATCCCATTCGGCCTCTACCCCCGTCATCGGACGCTGTTTCTTCCAATAGCCGGTAGACGCAGGCACTTTCTTCACCCGCATTACAAAATAGATAGGAAACACAGCCTGCGGATTGTAACAGAACGTACCCAGCAGTTTCATACCTTCCACCTCCGTATCACTCACCCGGCGAAGCATCGCACCGCTTTCGTTGGTAAGTCCTTCACCCAGATTAAGCAAGATATGACTCTTCCCTTTGGGGAACGTAAAACGAGCCACTCCCGTACGCGGTGTAGCAGTCACTTCCGTCTTTACGTTATACTTCGTCAGGAAGTTGGAATAATAGCCCGGAGTAGCCTGTTCATCCGTATATTTACTGCCATATTCCTTATAATCCACATTCAGATCGCCTGTTGTAGGCATCAGCAGCAGAGAACCCAGTTCCGGGCACCCCACTCCACTCAAATTCACATGCGCATAGCCAGTAAAAAAGCAGTTGGTATACTCATAAGAAGTAGACCACCAGCGCGCATCCTTGTCATACGTATTGTCTGCCGACCCCATTACGTTGAATGGAACCACCGACATCATACCGTTGGGACAAATGGCACCGGGATGTGTCGTTCCAAAGTTGGTAGTTCCTACAAAAGGATTGACATAATCCACCGGTAGACGTTTGTCCTTAGGCGAGCTTTCGCCCCCTCCTGCAAAAGCAGGAAGCAGGGCAAAAGCCAGTATATAAGATAACAACAAACGTTTCATACCCTATTAAATGATGCTTGTTCTCTTCGTGAATTCAACAATTTCCTTGATATAACCAAAGGCCATACCTACCACTGTGTCAGCAGCACCATAGTACACCGCTACACGTTCGCCGTCTTGCAATGCAGCACATGGGAACACTACGTTGGGCACATCACCCTGCAGTTCGTACGGAGCAGCCGGGCCCAGCAGATATTCACGTGTACGGTAAAGCACCTTTTCCGGATGATCCTTATCCAGAATAGCCGCACCCATCGCATAACGGAAACCGTTGCAAGTCGTAATCACACCATGATAGAACAGCAGCCAGCCTTCGTCTGTGAGGAAAGGCACCGAACCGGCACCGATTTTAGTACATTGCCATGCACTTTCGGGGAACGGAGTTACTTTCATTACACAGCGGTGTTCACCCCAATACTTCATATCCGGGCTATAGCTGATATAGATATCACCAAACGGAGTATGACCGTTGTCGCTCGGACGGCTCAACATGGCATACTTACCATCAATCTTCTGCGGGAAAAGCACTCCGTTGCGGTTGAACGGAAGGAATGCATTCTCACATTGGAAGAATTCCTTGAAATCAAATGTATAAGCAATACCGATTGTAGGTCCGTGATAACCATTACACCAAGTAATCCAGTAACGGTCTTCAATCCAAGTCACACGCGGGTCGTATTTATATTCCGACTCAATCATTTCTGTGTTACCGGCTTTAAACTGAATCGGTTCGTGGTTGATATCCCAATGAATACCATCCTTACTGAAACCAGCAAAAATATTCATCTGCACAGCCTTGTTGTCGCAACGGAACACTCCGGCAAAGCCGTCGCCGAAAGGCACAACAGCGCTGTTGAAGATACTGTTGGATGAAGGAATGTCATAACGTCCGATAACCGGATTTTGTGAATAACGCCACATAACATCCGTGCAACCTGCCGGACGTTCTTCCCAAGGAATTTGAATCTTGTTCATAATCAAAATTAGTTATTATTAGTTTTAGTATCGTCGTAAGTAAAAGGTATGAAGTACGTAATCAGGAATGCCGGAATCGTAGCAATCAACACATAGATGAAGAAACTGCGATAACCCAGCAGGTCGCTGAAATAACCACTTACCATACCGGGGAGCATCACACCCAGATTCATGATGCCCGACGCAAACGCATAGTGCGACATCTGGTGCTTACCCGGTGCAATCTGCTGCATCATAAAGAGTGTCAGTCCCACGAAACCGAATCCATAGCCGAAATACTCCATCGTGATACAAATACCAATCAGGTATAAGTTGTCAGGCTGCATCACGGCAAGGAACGTATAAGCCACAAACGGCAGGTTGAACACACAGCAAAGAGTGAAAAGTGTCTTTTTCAGTCCGTAGCGTGACACGTAGATACCGGCAAGCAACGAACCGATGACAAAGGCAGCCGAACCGAACACCCCGTTCAACGTACCGATTTCTTTCAAAGACAGTCCCAATCCGCCCACTTCTCTGGAAGCACGCAAGAAAAGCGGAGCAATCTTCATAATAAATCCTTCGGCCAACCGGTAAAGGATGATGAAACAGATATAATAGAAAATATGCTTCTTAGTAAAGAAGTTGCCAATCACAGCCACCAGTTCGCGGCCCACTTCCGATGCCGTTTTCTTCTCGGTAGAAGCCACTTGCGAAGAAGGAAGCGTCTTGATATGATACAAGCCGATGAGCACCATAATGGCGGCAATCACGGCAAAAATAATCATCCAAGCCGATGTATAGGCACCTTTGTTGGCCTCAATCGAAGCCCCTTCCACAGCGCCGAACGACTCTGCCAAGAAACCAGCCATAGCCACCAGTCCGCCATTAGCCACCAACTTGGCTATATTATAAAAGGCACCCTGCACACCGATGTATTTTGCCTGATCGGCCTTGTCCAGTTCGTCCATATACACACCATCACAGGCAATGTCATGCGATGCACCACTGAAAGCAATAATAGCCATCGTAGAAATACTGATAGCAAAAAAGTAGTCGAAAAACAGAGAGAAAGCCACCACACCAAAGAGCAAACCACTGAGCAACTCAGTGACCAGCACAAAGAACTTCTTGGTGCGATACATTTCGAGGAACGGACTCCAGAGGAACTTTAAGGTCCACGGCATCATAATCAAGGAAGTCCAAAAAGCGATTTGGGCATCAGACACACCTAAATCCTTGAACATGAAAGCGGAAACTAAATTAATGGCAATAAAGGGAAGCCCCATTGCGAAATAAGCGGTCGGTACCCAACGTACCGGACTTTTCTTTTTAAGCGGAGAAATTGTCTTATTCTGCTGCATAATCATAGTAAATAGATAAAAAAGTTTTTTAAAACATATCATGTATAATACAACTCAATGCGAAAAAACACCAAGTCGTTTATTCATTTTTTTTATTTTATTATCATTTGAATGCCGTTTCAAGCCAGTCTGATTCCTTTCTACTCTGCTTTCTGTTTGCACCGTTCAGTATCTTCTGCCCCAGAAAACCGATTTGGACGATCCCTCAAGCCGCATCTCGCGACCTTTCTCAACCAGCCTCGCATTACTGCACAAAATTACAAAAAAGCAGTAAATAATGAAACACACACCTCCTTTTTCAAGACTTTTTTTCGAAGACAAACAATTCGATTACGAAGCTGAGAGGAAGTTGACATACAACCATTGCCACCCTGTGTTCAGCAGCACGACCTTACCATAATATTATGGTGTCATGTATACAAGGGCTTGCCAATCATTTATCCCCTACTTCTTTTCTAAAATCAGCCCCTTCCGCCAACTAATCCCCGTAAAATTTGGAGCATCATTTATATTGTCGTACTTTTAGCCCCTAAATAAAAAAATGAATACACCGACTAATTAGAATATGCATGATAATAAAAAAAACAGATAAGAATCTAAATTAAAAAATGTATCACAATTAAAAACAACTATCACTATGGCAAATCTTTTGGATGAAGTTACAGGACCTGTCAATGAATCAGGCCGTGACGTACATGTGATTGACCGGCAGCTGCCTGTCAAGATAGGCTTCGGCTCTACGCTTTTTGAAATCGCTCTGTGGGTAACCATCCCTGTGCTTGTACTGGTTTACCTGGCTCTTTTCGGAGCGACAGTAGCCAATCCTCTGCTGGTAGGTATTGCCGGCTGCCTGGGCGGCATGTTGCCAGGCATTATTTTCATTTTCATGAAGATATCAGCGCGCAACTATTTCCAACAGCTGGAACAGCGCATTCAAGCAGAGGCCTCCAACATTGACAATTTCCTGGAACAGCGTGTGCAAATCCTGCAAAACGTAGTGGGCATCGTCGACCGTGCCGTTGAACTCGACAAGGATGTGATGAAGTCAGTAGCTGCTCTCCGTGGCGGCAGTGTCAATGCTGGCAACAGAAACGATGTAAACCGTCAGATTGACAACGCTTTCGGACGATTGTTTCCACAGGTGGAAGCGTATCCAGAACTGAAAGCTCACAATGCCATTGCAGATGCCATGCAACAAAACAGCTACCTGCAACGGGAAATCACCGCTGCCCGAACTGTATACAACAGCCGCGTGACACAATGGAACACAGACATCTTTGCCTGGCCCACCAAAATGATTGTAGCTGCCCGCCAAGGATACACAACCCGTATTCCGTTTACCGCTTCTGCCGAAACTCGTGAAATGGCAAGAAGTAAGTTCTTTTAATCGTACATAGCCATGCTAAAGGATATTTACGATCCACTATCAGAATACATCAATGTCTTCCGTGACCGATTCAAAGAGGTAGCAGAAAATACCTTCGCCGAGTTGGCCACGGAAGCCCAGGTGGACATCGAAGCCAATCAAAACACTTGCCGCCAACTTTATGCACAACAAGAGCTGTATGCTTCTGCACAGACAAGCGTGCGCTGCTGGTCGGCCTTACGCACCTTGCTCTGGATAGCGGTGGCAGTGGGACTTTTCGTCCTGTTCTTCGGACAGGAGAAGTTTGATTCAAACACCCTCCTGTGGGTAGGCATCGGCACAGCGCTCTCTTTCATTTTTCTGCTGGCGGTAGTCTATCCCCGCCTGAAGAAACTGAAAAACGAACGAGATGATTTAGGAAATGAAGTAGACAAACTCCAAAATGAGGCTTGGGAACAAATGTCACCGCTCAACCGCCTGTACGATTGGGATGTGCTGACCCGTATGATGACACAGACTGTGCCGAAGCTGGAATTCGACCCATATTTCACTACGCAACGGCTAGCAGACCTGAAAATGACATACGGCTGGGACGACAGTTTCAATTCTGAACGATCCGTTATTTATTCGCACTCAGGACTCATCAACGGCAATCCATTCATCATCTGCCGCACAAGAAGGATGGAGATGGGAAGCAAAACGTACGTCGGATCGAAAACGATTCATTGGACTACCCGCGAAAGAGGAGCTGATGGCAAATACGAAACGGTATCGCATTCCGAAACACTCACAGCTTCAGTCACGGCTCCCTATCCCGAATATCCAGAAAAAACCCGGCTCATCTATGGCAACACAGCTGCTCCCAACCTCATCTTTTATCGCAAACAGAGCGGACTGGCAGGCAAAGAGGGAACACTGTCGTACAAATGGAAACGCCGTTCGCTCATCAAGCAGGCCCGCGACTTGAGCAACCAGGATTTTGCCATGATGAGCAATGAGGAGTTTGAAGTGGCTTTCAATACAAGCAACCGCAACAACAACCAGCAGTATGCTCTGCTCTTCACTCCCCTGGCCCAAGAAAGCATGATGAATTTGCTCAAGGACCGCGAAGTGGGCTACGGAGATGATTTCGACTTTGAGAAACACTTGATGATCAACACGATTGTGTCGAATCACATGCAAGAGCTCAACCTGGATCTCAATCCGGAGCAGTACCGCCACTTTGATTATGCCAAAGCGAAAAATGACTTCTACACCATCAATGCCCAGTATTTCCGAGCCATCTACTTCAGTCTGGCTCCGCTGCTGTGTGTACCGATGTATCAACAGATCCGCCCGTTGCACGACATCTACGGACGAGACATGCTGCGCAGAAGTTCGTTTTGGGAACACGAAGCACTGGCCAACTTCTGGGGCGAGGAGCACTTCAAGCACGCCAGCTGTGTGACCCCTTGTATTCTCAAGACCGAAGAAAGAAGAAGTAACAATGACGAAGCTACACTCACTGTGCGGGCCTATGGCTACCGTGCGGAGCAACGGGTGGCCTATATCAAAAAATGGGGAGGAGACGGACGTCTTCATTCTGTCCCCGTATATTGGGACGAATATCTTCCCGTAACGGGCAGAGGTACTATCTATATGAAAGAAGACAACGAAAAGGAAGACCCGGCTGCCAGCCAGACACAACGGCTCAGCCATATCCATCAGGTGCTTCACCAATCACGTCTTGATCTCTACAGACGCCACATTGCCTCAAGAGTTTAATAAAAAAAGAAGGTGTGCCAAAATGCACACCTTCTTCAAAAGAGAACGTTGTTTTAATCCAATTTATGGATTATCAATCCCGAACGCAATTTCGGTTCGAACCAAGTAGTCTTAGGAGGCATGATATTACCCGTATCAGCAATATCCATCAGTTGTTTCATGGACACAGGATACAGAGCCAAAGCCACTTTCATCTCACCGCTATCCACCCGTTTTTTCAATTCTCCTAAACCGCGGATACCCCCCACGAAATCGATACGTTTGTCGGAACGCAAATCTTTGATGCCCAAAATCTCATCCAAAATCAAGTTGGAAGAAATAGTCACATCAAGCACACCGATGGGGTCGTTGTCATTATAAGTGCCTTCTTTGGCTGTCAGGCTATACCATTTATTATCAAGATAGAGAGCAAAGTTGTGCAAACCTGCTGGTTTATAAATATCAGCACCCTTCTCTTCTACCACAAAATTCTTTTCCAAAGCAGCCAGAAACTCTACCGGAGTAAGACCGTTGAGATCTTTCACCACACGGTTGTAATCGATAATAGTGAGCTGACCGGCCGGAAAGCAAACTGCCATAAAATAGTTATATTCTTCATCACCACGATGCTGAGGATTCTGTTTTGCCTTTTCTGCTCCCACAAGCGCAGCTGCAGCCGAACGGTGATGACCGTCGGCAATATACAACGCCGGCATCTGAGCAAATGCAGCCGTAATAGCAGCAATATCCTCTTCCTGGTCAATCACCCAGAATGTATGGCCAAATCCGTCATCGGGAGCTACAAAATCATACACCGGTTTTTCTGCTGTATACTTCCGGATAATAGCATCCAACTGTTCATTGTCGGGATAAGCAAAAAACACAGGCTCGATATTGGCATTGTTCACACGAACATGCTTCATACGGTCTTCTTCCTTGTCGCGGCGAGTGAGTTCATGCTTTTTGATGACACCATTCATATAATCGGGAACGTACGCACCAACCACGAGCCCATACTGGGTCTTCCCGTTCATCGTCTGCGCATAGATATAATAGTTTTCCTTACTGTCTTGCACCAGCCATCCTTTGTCCTGGAAAAGCTGGAAATTTTCGGCCGCCTTTGCATAGACACGCTCGTCATGTTCGTCGGTACCTACAGGGAAATCAATTTCCGGTTTAATGATATGATAAAGAGACTTCTCATTTCCTTCTGCTTCCGTGCGAGCTTCATCCGAGTTCAACACATCGTAAGGACGAGAGGCAACCTGTTCCACCAGTTCTTGCGGGGGGCGGATGCCTTTGAAAGGTTTGATTATTGCCATGGTATTAGAGTTTTTCAGGTATTAAATAGAAAGCCACAGACTCTCGGGCTGACAATCTGTGGCTCTGCCGTTTTTTCGTTTTACTTATTCACGCGGAATTTTTCACAGCCATCCTTCAGGAAGCCCACAATCTGACGAGCAGCAGCTATACCGGCATTTATATTCGCTTCGGCAGTCTGTGCACCCATCTTCTTAGGGGTAGAGAAATAGCGACCGGCAAATTTCTCAGCCATTTCAGCTCCTGCAGCAGGCATAATATCAGTGACATATTTGAAATCAGCACGTTCTTCCATGAACTGCATCAATTCAGCTTCATTAATAACATCCTTTCGAGCAGTATTCACCAGCAAGGCATTCTTTGGCATATTCTTCAGCAAGGCACTGCCGATAGCATTCTTCGTTTCAGCAGTAGCTGGAAGGTGCAGCGAAACAATCTGGCAATCTTTATACATTTCTTCCACCGAATCATAAGCCTTCACACCTTCTTGTTCGAAAACTTCCTTCGGACAATAAGCATCATAAGCCGACACTTCCATTCCGAAGCCTTTGGCAATACGTGCCACGTTGCGACCAACATTACCGAAAGCATGGATACCCAATTTCTTGCCTTTCAGTTCCGTACCGGATGTACCATTATAGAAATTACGGAAAGCATACACCATCAGACCAAAAGCCAACTCGGCCACGGCATTAGAATTTTGCCCCGGAGTATTCATTACACATACCCCCTTGGCTGTTGCGGCTTCCAAGTCCACATTGTCGTAACCGGCACCGGCACGCACAACAATCTTCAATTCCTTGGCTGCATCAAGCACTTCCGCATCAATGATATCGCTACGGATAATGATAGCATGAGCATCTTTCACCGCATCAAGCAGTTGGGCTTTTTCTGTATATTTCTCAAGCAAGGCCAATTCATAGCCTGCAGCTTCTATTTCTTTACGGATGCCGTCTACAGCTACTTTAGCAAACGGCTTTTCTGTAGCTACAAGTATTTTCATAATATGGATTCCTTTTTATGGTGAAGGATGCTGCATTATCAAATCAGGTTTCTGTCCCACACGGAAAAAGCGGACCAGACTGCTGCGCTAACAATACAGCATCCTATGTGTGTTTAAAATTAATGAAGTTTTTCAAACTCCTGCATGCAGTCTATCAAAGCCTGAACGCTTTCTTTCGGCATCGCATTGTAGCAAGATGCACGGAAACCGCCTACTGAACGGTGACCCTTGATACCCACCATACCTCTTTCTGTAGCAAACTTCAAGAATTCAGCTTCCAATTCCTTGTATTCAGGAGCCATCACAAAACAGATGTTCATGCGAGAGCGGTCTTCCTTGTTCGTAACAGTGCCCACAAAGAGCTTGTTGCGGTCGATTTCGTTGTAAAGCATATCAGCCTTTTCGATGGCACGGCGTTCCATTTCTTCCACACCGCCTTGCGCTTTGATCCAACGGAGCGTAAGCATAGCAGAGTAAATAGGCAATACAGGAGGCGTATTGAACATAGAACCGCCATCAATATGAGTCTGATAATTCAGCATCGTAGGAATGTAGCGGGAAACTTTGCCCAACGCTTCATCTTTCACGATGACAAAAGTCACACCTGCAGGAGCCAGGTTCTTCTGAGCACCGCCATAGATACATACATACTTTGACACGTCAATCGGACGAGAGAATATATCGGAAGACATATCGGCAATCATAGGCACCGGAGAGTCAAGATCAGTCTTCAGTTCAGTACCGTAGATTGTATTGTTGGTAGTGACGTGGAAATAATCAGCATCAGCAGGAATCGTATATTCCTTCGGGATGTAAGTAAACGTAGCATCTGCAGAAGAGGCCACTTCCACTACTTCACCAAACGCTTTGGCTTCTTTAATCGCCTTCTTTGACCATACACCAGTATTCAAATAAGCAGCTTTTTTCTCAAGGAAGTTATAAGGAATCATGCAGAACTCCAGACTGGCACCACCGCCCAAGAACAGCACCGTATAGCCGTCAGGAATATGGAGCAATTCTTTGAACAACGCTCTGGCTTCATCTACCACCGGCTGAAAATCTTTCGCACGGTGACTGATTTCCATAATAGAAAGGCCTGAGCCATTGAAATCTAAAACCGCTTTCGCTGTTTCTTCAATCACTTCACGCGGAAGGATGGAAGGTCCTGCATTGAAATTATGCTTTTTCATAAGAACTTTGTTTTTGGTTCAACAATTGCGTTATCTTGTTTTTGTCTTTCGACATTGCGAATTTACTAATTTATTTCTGCCATGCAAATCTTTCTCGCTAAAAACAGCAGAACAATCAACGACCTTCTTACTTTTTTTTTAATTTAAGCACTATATTCGGCAATTTGTCAAGTAGAAATATCAAAACGGCCTATTTTGCTTGCTCTATGATAGTTTTCATCCCTTTGATTTTCTCTCCTTGAATCAAGGTGAACAGCTGCTTGGCCTTGGAGCGGCGCACAGCCACAAAAGAATAATGTTCCTTCACATCGATAGCACCCACGTCATCTCGGGTCAGATTTCCCTTCTTATAGAGGAAGCCGGCAATATCCATCCGACTGAGTTTTTCCTTTTTCCCCTTACCTATATATAAGGTCACCCAAAGAGATTTGGGAGGACGTGGCGGATTTTCCGGAAGCACAGCTGTTTCCATTTCTGAAGACAGGTAATTGGGAAGTTTCTCCTCTGCATGCAACAACAGATAAGAAGTACCAGTGGCATCCCAGCGAGCCGTACGCCCGTTTCTGTGAGTAAAGGCTTCCTCGTTTACAGGAAGGTGATAATGAATCACATGCTCCACCTCAGGGATATCCAGTCCGCGAGCAGCCAGGTCGGTTGAAATCAAAACATGGCTACTGCCGTTTCGGAATTTATACAACGCTCTTTCACGATCGGGCTGCTCCATTCCTCCATGGAAACGCTCAGCCAGCAGTTTTCGCTCAGCCAGCAGCTTCTGCACACGGTCCACTGCATCCCGGTGATTACAGAACACAATGCTCGAACTGCTGCCCAACGTACACAACAGATTATATAAGGTATCGATCTTGTCTTTGGAGGGAGAAAGCACTTTCATCAGCGTAAGACGTGATTCCTGCTCACTCGAATCGTCATCCGGAAGGAAATCGAGCTTAACCGTACGATTCAGACCGGTAAACTGCGGAATCTCTTCTGCATCGGTGGCCGAGAGCAGCATTCGCTTCTTCAAACCGGTAAGCTGATCAATGATTTCGGCCATTTCGTCATGAAAACCGAATTCCAGCGATTTATCAAACTCATCAATAATCAATGTTTCAATACTGCCGGGCTGAAAATTACCCTTAGCCAAATGATCGTTGATACGGCCGGGGGTACCGATAATGAGAGCCGGTCGGGAACCGAGAATCGTTTTCTTCTCTTCAGCTATGGGATGTCCGCCATAACAGCAGCAGGCCTTCCAGGGCGTGCCCATGGCTTTAAACACACTTTCAATCTGCAAAGCAAGTTCGCGGGAGGGCACCAGAATGAGTGCTTGTATTCCTTCCGTGCCTTCCTTGAGCGTGAGCAACAGAGGCAGCAGATAGGCCAATGTTTTGCCTGAGCCTGTGGGCGACAAGAGAATGACATCCTTGCGGCCGGTAGCCTGTTCGAGCGATGCTTTCTGCATCGGGTTGAGCTCTTCAATCTTCAGATTCCGAAGAGCCGACTGTATCTTTTCATTTTTTTCCATCATGGGAACAAACATAGCTAAAAAAGTTTGATTTTGGATACACAAACGAGAAAAAGAAAAACGAAAATAAAAAAAAGAAGCGGAACATCCGCCAAGTATTTCTACTTGTTTCAGATGTTCCGCTGTATAGTTGCTTACTTCCTTACGGAAAAACTTCCGTATTATCCACCGAAGTTATCGTACATAATAGAACTTTCTTCTACGCCGAGATCGGTAAGCATAGCCACAACCGCTTTTGACATCGGGCCAGGACCACACATGTAGTATTCGATGTCTTCAGGAGCTTCGTGATCTTTCAAATAAGTATTCAACATTACCTGATGAACGAAGCCAGCAGTGTACTTCACGCCCGCTGCATCAGCGGCAGGATCCGGACGGTCGAGCGCCAGATGGAAGTGGAAGTTGGGGAATTCCTTCTCAATACCGAGGAAGTCATCCAGATAGAACACTTCGTTGAGCGCACGGGCACCATAGAAGTAGTGCATTTCGCGGTCAGTAGTATGAAGTGTCTTAGTCATGTGCATAATCTGTGCACGAAGCGGAGCCATACCGGCACCACCACCTACCCAAATCATTTCCTTCTTAGAATCGAAGTGCGGGTGGAAATCACCGTAAGGACCACTCATCAACACCTTATCACCCGGTTTCAAAGTGAAGATGTAAGAAGAAGCGATACCCGGATTCACATCCATGAAACCGCTACGGTCTGCCTTAAACGGAGGAGTAGCGATACGCACTGTCAGCATGAACACGTCACCCTCAGCAGGATAGTTGGCCATAGAGTAAGCACGGATAGTAGGTTCGGGGTTCACACACTTCAGCGGGAACAGACCGAACTTCTGCCATGCCGGCAAGTACTCGTCACCGATAAGCGCTTTATCGATGTCTTTATCATAATCCATTGAGAATGCAGGAATCTTGATCTGAGCATAAGAACCCGGCAAGAAATCCATATGCGCACCCTTAGGCAACTGCACTTTGAACTCCTTGATAAACGTAGCCACGTTCTTGTTGGAGATAACCGTACATTCGTACTCCTTTACACCCATCACTGATTCAGGCACCTTGATGCTCAAATCACCTTTCACCTTGCATTGGCAAGCCAAACGCCAGTTGTCTTTAATCTGTTTGCGAGAGAAATGACCCTTTTCAGAATCCAAAATCTCACCGCCGCCCTCAACTACCTGACACTTGCACTGACCGCAAGAACCTTTACCACCACAAGCAGATGAGAGGAAGATACCGTTTTCACTCATAGTGCTCAGCAAGCTGCCACCCTGACCTACCGAAATCGTATCTTTTCCATTGATAGTAATATTTACGTTGCCCGAAGGAACCAAGAACTTCTTAGCTACCAGCAACACAATGACAAGCAGCAGAACAACCACGAGGAATACTCCAATGCTTGCTAATATCAAATTCATATCCATTGTTTATTCCTTTCTTAATTAGATGTTCAAACCAGAGAAACACATAAATGCCATAGCCATCAAACCTACAGTGATAAACGTGATACCCAGTCCCTTCAAAGGAGCCGGAACGTCTGAATAGGCCATTTTTTCACGGATAGCAGCCAAGCCTACGATAGCCAGCAACCAACCGATACCTGAACCGAGGGCATAAGAAACAGCATCAGCCACACCGCCGATGAATTTCGGATCACTCTCGCCCAGCGTGATGCGCTGCTGCATAAACAGAGAAGCACCCATGATAGCACAGTTAACGGCAATCAACGGCAGGAAGATACCCAGTGAAGCATACAGCGACGGGCTGAAACGTTCCACAATCATTTCTACCAACTGCACGATAGCTGCAATAACGGCAATGAAAAGGATAAAACTCAAGAAGCTGAGGTCTACACCCTCTACAAGAGCATCAGGACCCAACACTTTAGTCTGCAACAGATAGTTGACCGGCAACGTAACCACCAATACGAAAGTTACAGCAACACCCAGTCCCACAGCAGTTTTCACATTCTTCGATACGGCCAGATACGAGCACATACCCAGGAAGAAAGCGAATATCATGTTGTCCACAAAAATAGAGCGGACGAATAAACTTAATAAATGTTCCATGAATAATCTTTTTTTATAATGCTAAAAATTATTTTTCCTGCAATTCTTTGTTGTGTGCACGTTGATACCAGATAATGCAAGCCACGATAATCAAAGCCATCGGCGGCATCAGCATCAAACCGTTGTTAACATATCCCAGTTCTTTCAGCGGTTCATAGTTCAAGATATTGAAACCGAGCAGCGTTCCCGAACCCAACAGTTCACGGAAGAAAGCTACAATCACCAAGATCTTGGCATAACCCAAACCATTGCCCACACCATCAAGGAATGACTCCCACGGACCATTGGCCATGGCAAACGCCTCCAGACGACCCATCAGGATACAGTTCGTAATAATCAGACCGACGTATACAGACAGCTGCACGCTGACATCGTAGGCAAAAGCCTTCAACACTTCACTTACAATAGTTACCAAAGCAGCAACTACCACCAGCTGAACGATGATACGGATACGGTTGGGCACTGTCTTGCGCAACAGAGAGATAACCACGTTGGCAAATGCCGTAATCACGGTTACAGAAAGACCCATCACGATAGCCGGCTCCAACTTGGCAGTAACGGCTAAAGCGGAACAGATACCCAACACCTGTACGGTAACCGGGTTGTTCATGCTCAGCGGAGTAGAGAATACTTCTTTATTCTTCTTAGAAAACAATTGTCCCATATTCTTATTCCTCCTCTTTATTCGTTAAAAAACTCTTGTAATTGTTCAGACAGTTCTTCAACATGTCATTGACACCTACAGAAGTGATTGTACCACCAGAGATACCATCCACTTGATATTCGGCTTTTTCTACCTTGCCGTTCTTCACTACTCCCAAAGCCACTTCACCATTTTCGATGGTTTTCTTACCCGGGAATTGTCCTTGGAAATGAGGGGTTGCGATTTCAGCACCCAGACCCGGAGTTTCGCTGGCATGAGAGAAGTAAACACCGTATACAGTGTCTTTGTCGCTGTTCAAGGCTACATAACCCCAGATAGCACCCCAAAGACCGGCACCGTATACCGGGAACACATATTTCTTTTCACCGTTTACATCGGCCACAAATACGTGCAGGCGATTGTTTTCCTTAGCTTCCTTTTCGAAAGAAGTAGGGAACTTCTTGTCTGTATACTCAGCCAATTTGCCGCCTTCCTGCAACAACATATCTTTCATCTGATATTTGGCGAAAGCAGCATCAGCATCCTTCAAGTCTTCTGCCGACGCATTGAGAGAAGTCAAAATCTGCTTCTTGGTGTCGAGCTCAATGTTCTTGTTTTGTGTTTCTTTCAGCGAAGAGTTCACAAAAGCAAGCAAGAACGCTACGATAATAACCATTACCGAAGCGTAAATGATTGTATAACTATTACTGTTTGTATTCATTTCTTTTTCGGTATTTCATTATTTGTTAGAGTTTAAAGCACGCTTCTCACGACGGCTGATATTGCTCTGAACTACACAGTAGTCAATCAGCGGAGCAAAGATGTTCATCAGCAAGATAGCAAGCATCATACCTTCAGGATAACCCGGGTTGAGCACACGGATGATGATAGCCATTGCACCGATCAGGAAGCCGAAGATATACTTACCCGTTTCTGTACGTGCAGAAGTCACAGGGTCGGTAGCCATGAACACAGCACCGAAGCAGAAACCACCCAGCACAAGGTGTTCATACCAAGGCATCTGAGCCATTGCAGTGTCCGGACCGATAGCGTTGAATACGAAGGCCATGAATGCACCACCTACAAATACAGAAAACATCGTTTTCCAGCTGGCAATGCCTGTCCACAACAGCAGGATACCACCCAAAGCGATGGCAATCACACTGGTTTCACCGATAGAACCCGGAATCAGACCATAAACCATATCCATAGAAAATTCGGGAACCGAACCGCTAGTAGCAGCCAGACCGAGCGGAGTAGCCACCGTGAGGCCGTCTACCTGCTGACCCAAACCGAAGATTGAGTTACCAGACACCCATACGGCATCACCCGACATCTTAGTAGGATAAGCAAAGAACAGGAATGCACGAGTAATCAAAGCTACGTTGAAAATGTTCATACCTGTACCACCAAATACTTCCTTAGCAAAAATGACAGAGAAAGCAGTAGCGATAGCCAGAATCCACAACGGACAGTCTACAGGCACAATCATCGGAATCAAGATACCCGAAACCAGAAAACCTTCCTGAATTTCTTCCTTCTTCCACTGAGCCACCACGAACTCAATGCCCAGACCCACAATATAAGAAACAATAATTTTAGGCAATACAGCCAAGAAACCGTAGGCAAACATTTCGAAGAAACTTGCAGCAGCCAAAGCATCTTTGCCACCAACAGCATTGAAATGCTGATAACCTACGTTGTACATACCGAACAAAAGAGCCGGCATCAAAGCAATAACCACCATCGACATGATACGTTTGCTGTCGATTGCGTCGTGTATATGCGTTCCCGTTTTCGCAGTGGCGTTGGGCACGAACAAGAATGTTTCAAAGCCGTCGAACACCGACTGGAATGCGTGGAGTTTGCCGCCTTCTTCAAAGTTCGGCTTTATCTTATCGAGATAATTTCTTAACGCTTTCATTAATATTATTCTATTTTACAATTTACTATTTATCGTTTATCGACAGGACGATGTTCTCTATTACCGTCCTCCGATTAAGCCATTTCCATGCGGAGCATATCCAGTCCGGCACGTACGATGCGCTGCAATTCCATCTTTGAAGAGCATACAAACTCACACAGAGCAAAGTCTTCCGGTGCCACTTCGTAGATACCCAATGCTTCCATGCGGTCAATATCACCAGCGATGATAGCCTTAATCAGGAATTCAGGCAGAATATCCATCGGAAGCACTTTGTCATATTCGCCAGACATAATCATGTGGCGTTCACCACCCTTGATACGGGCATCCAACGTATATTCCTTCTTGCCCATCAGCCAGCTGAAATAAGAGTGGTTGCTGCTGAACTGATCGAAACGAGGCATAATCCATCCCAGCATTTCGTGAATATCACTACCTTCAGGGATTACTGTAAGCTGGCTGTGGAAAGCACCCAGATATCCGTTCGGAGAAACTTGCTTTCCTGTGAGCACATTACCACTGATATAACGCAGTTCCTTACCTGTGGTCACATTGCCGGCAAATACATTTGTCAGCAGAGCACCCACCTGAAGTTTGCAATAAGCAGGTTTCAACACTTCAGAGCCTGTCACAGCTACCGTACGAGTGAAATCCACACGACCGGTATTGAAAAGACGGCCGATGAAAATAACAGCCTGCGGATCGATGGTCCACACCGTTTCACCCTTCGAAATCGGAGCCAGATGATTGATCTGAACACCTACGTTACCGGCCGGATTCGGTCCGTCGAAAGCAGTCACCGTCACATTCTTAGCCTGTGTCAATGCAGCTGCACTCTGTTTCACACTTACATTCAAGTAAGTTTTTGCCATCTTGGCAAGCGCATCCAATCCCGTCTGGAAGTTAGCTTCCTCACCTTTCAATGCCAATTCAAAGTTGGGAGCCAAAGGATTTGTATCAAAAGCAGATACAAAGATAGCCTTCGGAGCCACATCAGGATTCGCAATTACATCGTAAGGACGTTGTCTGATAAACGCGAAAAGACCGGCTTCCAACAAAGCGGCCTTTACAGCTTCCGCATCCATAGACGCAACATTCTTCTTACCAAACTCCAGATAGTCTTGCTCAGCTGCAGCTTCTACGACAATGTTCAGAACCTTACGGCGTGCACCGCGTTCTACACTTGTCACTACACCGCTCACGGGCGAAACAAACTTTACTTCAGGGTGATTCTTGTCTACAAACAAGGGTCCACCGGCCATTACATATTCCTGTTCTTTTACAACTACTTTCGGTTTCACGCCAGTGAAATCATCGGGCACGAGTGCATAAAATCCCGGCTCTTTCACTGTTGTGTACGTTTCGGCAGCTTTACCTTTCAGGTTTATGTCAAGGCCTTTGCGTAACTTTATTACATTTGCCATGCTATAAATAAAATAATGGTTTCAAAAATTTGCTGCAAATTTAATAAATAAAAATGTGATATGATATAAAAAAAGAAAGGGAATTACGGAAAAATATCCGTAATTCCCTTCGTTTGCGTACACTATTTGAAAGAGGGGCATTTTACTTCAGCATCTGCAATGCTTTCAGCCGCACCGGCTGAAGCTTCCGCCACCGATTTATTCGTCTACTTCAGGAGCAAACATCGGGTCCCATGCCGGCAAGCGTACCGGTTTTCTTTTCAGCAGATTAGAAATCTTTTCAGGAACGTACTTCGTTTCTACCACCAGGCGGAACATATACTCATTGAACCACTCGTCGGTCATAATCAGATGACCATTATAACCAGCTGTACCCCAACTATTTTCCACCATCCATTTGGTAGGCTTGCCCTCTTTATCCAAGTCAACGGCCATCAAAGTCATGGCATGGCTGGAGCCGCTGGCAAAACTCTGAACACGCTGTTTCTTATCCATGCCGAAGGAAGTGCCCATCAGCGATTCATAGTCATAATTCTTCACATCCAACAACCCGCGTTTTCCGTCCAAGAACTTACCCACATCGCATGAAAAGTACATCATAGTGCTGTCCTTCAGCGAAGCAATCGCCATCTCCTTGATATCTTCCACGGGGAGGTTGATATAGGTCCAGTTCTTTCCATCATAGCGGTGACGGTCGTAGTCAATCTCATACGTCTTATAGTATTCCCTGCTCGGGTCATTCATCAGCATCACATAGTTGCCCAAGAGATGCTCATCGCCATACTTCTTCAGGAAAGACATCGGTGTGTATGTTTCTGTAGACACCGGTTCTCCCTGTGCATTGTATTCCGTCCACGTAAACTCAGTGGGAGGCACACCCAAATTGAGCACCAACATGCGGTAAACCACACCCAACATCTCCGTTTTTTTCTGATTCAGCGCATCCGCCTTGCTTCCTTTCGCAGCCATTTCGCGCAGTTCCAGTCCCTGTTCACGCAATTTCAACGTAATCAAATCGGCCATGCGGTTGGTGTTTTCACTGCTATGTGTTTCGGGCATCACATCCTTGGGAACCAGACCATACTTGCTCACAATGTCGGCCACTCCTGTAAACGTACCGCCATCGCTGAGCGGATGACGGAAGAGCCATTCTACCATCTTGTCCTCCATCGGCTTATCGCTTGTATCAATCACTCCCTGCAAGAAGAGATTCGCCTTCTCCAGCTGATCGAAGAAGAAAGGATATACTTGAGAAAACTCAAAAGCTCCTAAATTGTGCTTTGCAATAGCCTTGGCACGCATCACATTCAAGCCCGTAAAAAGCCAGCAGCGTCCGGAAGACTCCTGATTCGTAACGCCTTTGGAATTGACCTTTACAGAGAAATGCGTATCCATAGCCCGCAAATTATCCTGATTGAGAGCCAGTTTGCGGATATCATTACTACCTATCGCATTGCGGATAGCCTTATCACTGGCTGTGTTTTGGTAACTCTGTTTGATCTGCTGCATCATCTCAGCACTAATTCCTCCTTTTTCCTCTTGCGCCTGCGCCGAACAAAGGAGCGCACAGCAAGCAAAAACGGATAAAATTCGTTTGTTCATACAATGTGTCAGTTTTAAATTAATAAATGGATTGTTTGCATCAATTGCAAATTTACAATTCTTTTTTAGAAATATTATCTAGCCACATTAAAACTAATTAAAATAAAAGGGTTTCCTTTGCAAATTATAGTATAAAATAGGATGTAGAAGCCGTAGCAGAAAAAAAGTAAATATGAAAAAGTATATCATCAGTGCGTTATTGGCGCTCACAAGCAGCCAAATGCTGCCAGCTACCCCAGACTGTTTCTTCAAAAAAGAAACAATGTCGTCCATATTAAATGAAGAATCCGTATTCAACGAAGACTCCGTATCGAAAGCTGATTCCACCCCTACCCTATCCAAGCGTGAACTACGCCGTCAGCGGGTGGCCAAACGGAATCTGCACTACAACATATTGGGCGGTCCCAGCTACACACCCGACTTCGGGCTGCTGGTAGGCGGAAGCGCCTTACTGACTTTCCGGATGAACCCCAGCGACACAACGCAGCTGCGCTCAGTCATTCCGATGTCATTGGCGGTGATGCTCAAAGGAGGTGTCAGCATTATGGCCAAACCGCAGTTGTTTTTCAAAGGCGACCGCTTCCGTATCTTCGGTACGTTCCTCTACAAGAACTCACTCGACAATTTCTACGGCATAGGCTACAGCACCAACAAAAACTATCCTCGGGGAGAGGAATCGAGCGAATATAGATATAATGGTATCCAAATCAACCCATGGTTCTTGTTCCGGATGGGAAAGAGCGACTTTTTTGTTGGTCCGCAGGTTGACCTGAACTATGACAAAATTACCAAGCCTGCCCCTATGATGGCACAAAACGCATCTTATCTGGCAGCTGGCGGAAATGAACACGGCTACAGCAATTTCAGTTCCGGACTCGGATTCTTATTGACGTACGACACCCGCGATGTGCCAGCCAATGCGTACAAGGGACTGTACCTCGACTTCCGGGGCATGGCATACAGTAAAATTTTCGGAGGAGATGATAATTTCTACCGTTTGGAACTGGACTATCGCCAATACAAGACTGTGGGCCGGCGCAAAGTCATTGCTTGGACCGCCCAAAGCAAGAATGTATTCGGACATGTTCCTTTGACAAAGTACGTGCTCAGCGGTACGCCGTTCGACCTTCGCGGCTACTACATGGGACAGTTTCGCGATAAGTCGTCGCATGTCATCATAGGTGAATACCGCCACATGATCAATACAGACAAAAGCACCTGGATCAAGCGAATGCTGAACCATGTAGGATATGTGGCTTGGGGCGGCTGCGGATTCATGGGACCTACCATGGGGAAAATCGAAGGGGTATTGCCCAATCTTGGTGTCGGCTTACGCATCGAAGTGCAGCCACGAATGAATATCCGTCTCGATTTGGGACGTGACATGGTGAACAACCAGAACCTGTTTTACTTCAACATGACAGAAGCATTCTAAAACAAGCACCTTTCACCCGACATATAACACTGATAGCTCGCCGGTGAATGATTCATCGTAATCACATTCATAAACAGGCATTTACAATGAAAGGTGAAAGGTGAAACAAGAGATAAGAACAGAAAACAAGAGAAAAGATGAATATCATCTGCGCAAGCAGAACAAGAAAAGCAACGAAATAGCACTCACAAAGCAGTGAGTTAGCAGTCAAAAAGCAGCGCTTTAGCACTCATAAAGCGGCGCTTTAGCTCATGTAAAGTGCCCACTTTGAAAAGGCAAACTGGCAATCTAAGAGATACAATCTGCTAATAAAAAATGCGCCACTATTCATGGATTTTTTGTACTTTTGTCCGCTGAAAACAAAAAAATAAACCATGTATAAAACTATTTTCACCGTACTTTCCATGACACTTCTCCTGTCCTGTGGAAGCACACAGCGACTCACCTTCTCCAAGGCCGGCTATCTGCGCGACTTCAACCGCTTCATCGAACAGGTAAAAAAAGACTATACCACCTACACCACCAGCGAATGGGAATGGGCCGACAAACGCTATGACCTCTACACGGGTGACGAATACGACTTCTACAAAGGAACCTTCACCGATGCAGAGAAAGAAGAAATCGGCCGCTTGAAAGGAGTCTACGCCAAAATCAAAATTAAGAAAACAGCCGGAGCCATGAAAGAAGGACTGAAAGACATGTTCTCCACTGGCAAGGGAGTGATCAAAGGACTTTTGGAATAAAAACAAACTCCTGTCTGCGCCACACCGCGCCGGCAGGAGTCTAGTCTCTTTATATCCGCAATCGTTCGTTAAACAGGATCTTCCAAATGATCTGGATGACGATATATCGGTTCATAATGATTGTTTGCATCGAAACACTCTTTGGCTGTACCCGGAAATCTATTAATTAATTCTTTTAGCACTTCATCTACTCCTTTGAAAACAGTAAACCAAATAGACCAATTTCCATTTTGAGCAATCAAATCCATCAGCGTTTCAAGGTCCAATTCCTTTTTCTTGAATTTAGACAAATACTTGACCGCCAGATTCCATGATTCAAGTCTCTTTTTCCACCGGGAATCACCTCTACTAGATTCTCTAGGACCTTTATTTAATCCCACTAACTCAAGCAGTCTTTGTGCATTTTCTTTCGATTTTCCGCTCAACACCGGATTCACCATGACAACACCACCGTCGTCATACTTAAAACTCAAGAACGTATTGTTCAAATGAGGTAAGTGACATTCTCCATAAACCACATTTTTAGTATCTTTATTGTCTGGGCCATTACAAGTAGAACAAGAGAGCAAAAAATTACTCCATTTTGTTTCTAGTGCACTATAAATATAATTCCCTGATGCATCTTTATATTTTTTAGGTTGGATATGCTCTACTGCAAAATCCCTCTCATCAAAGGAAGTCTTTTCACAATAAGAACACATAATTCCCAAATTTCTACAAAGTGATGACTTGGCATTTTGGTAAGGCCTATAGTCTTCATCTATCTTCCACACTTCACCACTCTCAAGTTTTATCAGTCCTGGCATCCATTTGTTTACAGGTCTCATTTCATCCCCCTTTCTGCCCTCAACAAAGCCACATAGGCCGGCTCATCCGAAAATTGATATTCGATTTCATCCAAAGCCCTTCGTATTTCTTCAGCAGCCGGTGTATGAGCATCTCCCTTTTTCACAAGTTGGAAATAACGCTCTGCAGTATCTACCATTTCATTGTATTTAGCACTTCTAACAGTATCCATATTCATTTCACTGACAACGATTTCTTCGATACTCCGTTTATTAGGGTCAGAAGTACCTTTTTCACCATCTAATGTAATAATGTTTCTACTTTGTACACTTTGTACGATAAAAGGAGAATGAGTCGTTACGATAAATTGGAAATATGGAAAAGCCAATTGTAAATCAGCCAATACATGCTGCTGCCAATGGGGATGCAAATACAAATCCAATTCATCGATCATTACTATACCAGGAGTCTCTTTCACAGCCCTTTCGCCTAAGAAACCGTTTAATTGGATACAGCGATAGGCTAATTCAGCCACAATATTAATCATCGCCTTAAACCCATCGCTCATCATATTGTATGTTAGCCATTTAGGTTTAGGATAGGCCGACATTTTAATCTGTGCAGAAAACTCACTGTTCTTATAGTCGATGTCAATCTCCCTTATAGCCGGTATCGCCGTTTTTATTGCTTCCATGAAAGCTTTATCTGTACCTTCAAATTCATAGCCTTTATCAAAGTTCTTTTCATATTTGTAAATCCAATCAAAAGCGCTCTGAAAATCAACCTCTTCTTCCAAAGCACATTTATATGCTTTTTCGATGTTCGATTCTCTAGCTTTGGTTTTCATGGCTGCCCTATAGTTCTTTTCAATTCTGTTGGCTCCAAACGATAGTAACAAAGGGAAAATGGCATTCTGTTTTGTTTCATCTGCATGAGTACGAATTTGCTCCATTTCACTTACCAGATTCAGCAGTTCGCCCGCATTTCTTTGGGAAATATTATTATTCGTTTTTGCCCATTGAATATCTTTAAGAGCGGAAGAAATAGTACCATCAGACATATGAAATGTTTTAGCAAAGAAATCCGCATTTACTTCTATCATAGGTTTTTCAGGATTTCGCAAAAATGTTCTATTGGCCTCACTATAAGTACGCATATAATCCATTTCTCTAAAGTTTCTCCGAAACGGTTTTCCACCAGGCAATAGAGTCATAGATTGCAAATAGGCTCCTAATGAAATTTGAATAGCATGTAGTAGGGTTGTTTTTCCACTCGTGTTATCACCTAATACAACATTCATTTGTGAATCGAACTCAAATCTTTGATTTTCAAATCCACGGAAATTTTTAATTGCAATATTTTGTAAGCAATTAGTAAACCCCGTCTTGCAAGGTCTATAAACATAAAGAG
>Scooby_p2__coassemble_444_pt1 | contig 27842 bp, 22 predicted proteins | sample Scooby_p2__metabat2_high_PE_030 | metagenome-assembled genome bin Scooby_p2 | reverse complement strand
TTCTTCCGGTTCTTCGGGAGCTATTTCATAGTTGCCCGTGCGTTTCAGTTCCTGGAGCAGGTTGTAGATGTTCAGGCAGGCCCATGCATCCGTAGCTGCATAGAGCTTCTGTCCGTCGCTCAGCACATCTGCTTCCCAGTTGGACAATCGCTGGGACTTGGAAATCTTTTCACCGAACAGGATGGCGTAAATCTTCTGCAGACTCATGTCCTGGATGCCGAAAGCATGCACGTAGTCCTGCAGTTCAATGCAGTTCTGCTGCTTGAACGGGGCCCTTTTGCGTAGCATCATGAAGTCATCCCGCAGAGACAGGCCGACTTTGGTTACCGCCGGATTTTCAAGCAGGTCAATGAGTGGCTGTGTGAGTCCGGTCATGTTCAGGCGAAAGAGGAAACAACATTCTTCCGAAGAAATCTGCAAGAGGGCTACTTTATGGATATGCCCTTTAGTAAAGGAAGGACGTGTTTCGCTATCGATGCCTACAACCCGCTGGGCCTGAAGGTAATCTGACGCTTTTTTAATTTCCGCTTCGCTTTGGATGACGTAAATCCGCCCGGGAAAAGCTGCTTTGGGCAGCTCTTTCACTTCGTTTTTATCTATTTTTCTTCTAACAATCATTTTTATTTATTCATCGTGATGACAATGACAGCCTTCATCGTGGCAATGATCGTCATGTTCATGGCAATGGCAGTCATGCTCCTGGCAATGACAATCATTCTCTTGATAAAAGCAGTCGTCTGCTTCTTCCTCTTCTCCCTCTTCTTGGTGATATTTTACATCGTGGAGTGCACGGAGCGTGTTTACAAGCTTTTGTCCCCATAAAAGACCGAAATTCTCTTGGCAAAGCGCCAGCGAGTCGTTCATGGTTTCGTTCAGTCCCAGCTGGAAAACAAAAATGAAATCCCGGATGTCCTGATAGATGTCGGCCAAATCCTCAGAAATACATTTCTTGATAGGCTGGTCGCTGTAAACCATATCTTCCACGAAAACATCCAGGTAATCATCCTTTTCACCCATGAGTTCGGCCAGATTGAGGCGTAGAATTTCGTAAACCTCTTCTGTTACGTACGTTTCCAACTCTTCTTCACCCAGCCTTTCGCATGGAGGTAATAAAGATGCCTTCAAGTAGAGCAGGGGAAGGATTTTCAGTGATGTGTCTACGAAATCGCTGCGTTTCATGCTTTCTGCACGTTCCAGAAAGGCGCAGAATTCGGCGGCTACCGTTACGAATTCAATCACATTCTTGTCAAATATCGTTTGGCTTTCTTTTTCCATAATCCATGTTGATTTAAAACGCAAAGGTAAGAAAAAGGATTGAATGAGCGTAGTGCTCGTTATTTTTTTATTATTTTTGCACCTTAGAAATCGATTTAAGTAGTGTAATAATTATAGTTTACTAAGACTCATGGCAAAGAAAAAAACAGATAAGGAGCAAGAACAGACTCCCTCTTATCTCCAGAGAGCGGTGTCATTCTGCAAAAGTGAGACCCTTCAATTTATTGTTGGATTGTTTGTCGTTATTTTTACTGTTTTCTTGTTGTTGGCTTTTTCATCGTTCTTCTTTACGGGAGCTGCCGACCAAAGTATTATTGATAGCGGAAATCCGGCCGATTTGGCTATGGTAGACAATCATGTGAAGAACTATGCAGGTTCGCGCGGGGCTCAGCTTTCCAGTTATTTTATCAATGATTGTTTTGGCGTGGCATCGTTTTTCATCCTGCTCTTTCTGATGATGGTGGGGTTGAAATTGATGCGTGTCCGCAAGGTGCGTTTGTGGAGATGGTTTATCGGATGCAGTCTGTTGTTGGTCTGGTTTTCTGTCTTTTTCGGTTTTGCTTTCATGGATCAATACGAGGAGTCGTTCATTTATTTGGGCGGTATGCATGGTTACAATGTGAGCCGATGGCTGGTTTCTCAAATAGGTGAGCCGGGTGTGTGGATGCTTTTGCTGCTGGTTGGCATCTGTTTCTTTATTTATGTAAGCGCCCGTACGATAGGCTGGCTGCGTGATTTGTTTTCGCTGAAGTTTATCAAGCGCAAACCGAAGGAGGGACCGGTGGCTGCGCCTGAGCCGGCTGCTGCTCCGGTGGCCGCTGAGCCGGTGTTTGCTACCCCGCAACCGAAGGAGGTGAACTTTGCGCTGAAGGAGGAAGAGAGAGCAGAGGCTGTGGCGGAGGAGAAGAATCCGGATCCGGCGCATGAAATTCCACTGGATCTTTCGCCGGAGGAAGTAAGACCGCTCGTTGCGGAACAAAAAGAAGTAACGATGACGCTCGAACCCCTGGCTTCGGAGCCGGTGGTGGAGGTGCCTGAAAAACGGCAGGAAGATGAAGAACCGGGATTTGAAGTGGGACCTGTAATGGAGGAGGAAGAATACAGCGGACCGGAAATGGAACCGTATAATCCTACGAAGGACTTGGAAAATTACCGTTTCCCGACCATCGATCTGATGAAGCATTTTGATAACGATGATCCTACCATTGATATGGATGAACAGAATGCTAACAAGGACCGTATTATCAATACGCTCCGCAGTTTCGGCATCGAAATCAGTATGATTAAGGCTACGGTGGGGCCCACGGTGACACTGTATGAAATTACGCCCGAACAGGGGGTGCGTATTTCCAAGATCCGGGGACTGGAGGATGATATCGCTTTGAGTCTGTCGGCCGATGGTATTCGTATCATTGCACCGATACCGGGTAAGGGCACCATCGGTATTGAGGTGCCGAACAAGAACCCGAAGATTGTGTCGGGGCAGAGCGTGATCGGCAGCAAGAAGTTTCAGGAGTCTAAATATGATTTGCCTGTGGTGCTGGGTAAGACCATTACAAACGAGGTATTCATGTTCGACTTGTGTAAAATGCCGCACGTGCTGGTGGCCGGTGCAACCGGACAGGGTAAGTCAGTGGGTCTGAATGCCATCATTACATCACTGCTGTATAAAAAGCATCCGGCTGAGTTGAAGTTTGTGCTGGTGGACCCGAAAAAGGTGGAGTTCAGCATTTATTCAGTGATTGAGCATCATTTCTTGGCTAAACTGCCCGATGGAGGAGAACCGATCATCACGGATGTCACGAAGGTGGTGCAGACGTTGAATTCGGTGTGTGTAGAGATGGACACCCGTTATGACTTGCTGAAAATGGCGCATGCCCGCAACATCAAGGAGTACAACGAGAAGTTTATCAATCGCCGCTTGAATCCGGAAAAAGGACATAAGTTTATGCCTTATATCGTGGTGGTGATTGATGAGTTCGGTGATTTGATTATGACGGCCGGCAAGGAGGTGGAACTTCCTATTGCACGTATTGCGCAGTTGGCCCGTGCAGTGGGTATTCATATGATTATTGCTACACAGCGTCCGACTACCAATATTATTACGGGTACAATCAAGGCTAACTTCCCGGCGCGTATTGCGTTCCGTGTTTCGGCTATGATGGACTCGCGTACGATTCTGGACCGTCCAGGTGCCAACCGGCTGATTGGTAAGGGAGATATGCTCTTCTTGCAGGGAGCCGATCCGGTGCGTGTGCAGTGTGCGTTTATTGATACACCGGAAGTGGAGGAGATTACGAAATACATTGCCCGTCAGCAAGGCTATCCTACGGCGTTCTTCTTGCCAGAATATGTCAGCGAGGATGGCGGCAGTGATCTGGGGGATGTGGATATGGGCCGTCTGGATCCGCTGTTCGAAGATGCAGCCCGGCTGATTGTGATTCATCAGCAAGGTTCCACTTCGTTGATCCAGCGTAAGTTCTCTATCGGTTATAACCGGGCCGGACGTATTATGGATCAGCTGGAAAAAGCGGGTATCGTGGGACCGGCTCAGGGAAGCAAGGCGCGTGATGTGCTGTGTGTGGATGATAATGATCTTGAAATGAGATTGAATAACTTTTTATAATTCGTATGCATATGAGTAGATTCGTTCGCTATATGGTTGTGCTTGGATTGCTTTTGTTGGTCTGTGCTCCGGGATGGGCTCAGCATGACGGGCAACAGGCAAAAAAAATACTGGATCAGACTGCAGAAACTTTCCGCCGTTCGGGTGGTGTGAGTGCCGGTTTTATGCTGAATCACTATTCAAACAAAGTGATTGACGGTAAAAGTGCCGGCTCTATCCAGCTGCAAGGTGATAAGTTCGTTCTGACAGCAGGTGGCATCACAACGTGGTTTGACGGTAGGACGCAATGGAGCTATGTGGCTGCCAACGGAGAGGTCAATGTGACGACACCTACGCCGCAGGAACTGCAGCAGCTCAATCCTTACGCCTTCCTTCAGCTTTACCGCCAGGGGTATGACTTCCGCTTGGGGACTGTGTCGTCCTTTGCAGGAAAGCAGGTGTGGGATGTTCTTCTGGTTGCAAATGCTCAGAAAGAAGAGTTTTCTCGTATCCGGTTGTATATTGCGAAGGACGGGTATCAGCCGCTTTTTATCCGGCTGGAACGGGAGGGTGAACCGGCTGGCAGTTGGACAGAAATAGTCATTACCGACTATCGCGTTCATCAGCATTATGAGGAGGCGTTTTTCACCTTCGACAGTAAGCGCTATCCGGATGCTGAAATCATTGATTTGAGATAATTAGTGATTTCAAAGCAGACACAAAGAGAGTGTATAGCAAGTAAAGAGTAAGTGTCTAACAAATATAAAACAAGTATATAGTAATTCATCTAAAGGGAATGAATATGGCAGAAGTAGAAAAAGTAAAGTGCCTGATTATTGGTTCAGGACCTGCTGGATATACAGCAGCTATTTATACGGGTCGTGCAAACTTGTCGCCTGTATTGTATGAGGGTTTGCAACCGGGTGGTCAGTTGACAACGACAACCGACGTGGAAAACTTTCCGGGTTATCCGGAAGGAATCAGCGGTCCGCAGCTGATGGAAGATTTGCGTAAGCAGGCCGAACGTTTTGGTGCGGATATGCGTTTTGGTATCGCTACTGCAGCAGATTTGAGTAAGGCTCCTTACCGCATCACGATTGATGATGAGAAGGTGATTGAAACAGAGACATTGATCATTGCAACGGGAGCTACGGCTAAGTATCTTGGTCTGGATGATGAGAAGAAATATGCCGGTATGGGAGTCAGTGCTTGTGCTACTTGCGACGGTTTCTTCTACCGCAAGAAGGTGGTAGCCGTTGTCGGTGGTGGAGACACTGCCTGCGAAGAGGCTGTTTACCTGGCAGGATTGGCATCCAAAGTGTATCTGATTGTTCGTAAGCCTTATTTGCGTGCTTCTAAAATCATGCAGGAACGTGTGCTGAATCATGAAAAGATTGAAGTGCTGTTTGAACACAACGCTGTGGGTCTGTTTGGCGACAACGGTGTGGAAGGCGTTCATTTGGTAAAACGCGTAGGCGAACCCGATGAGGAGCGCTATGACGTGGCTATTGACGGCTTCTTCCTGGCGATTGGCCACAAACCCAATTCGGATATCTTCAAAGAATATATTGATACGGATGAGGTAGGCTATATCGTTACTGAGGGTAGCTCTCCACGCACAAAGGTGCCCGGAGTCTTTGCTGCCGGTGATGTGGCCGACCCGCATTATCGTCAGGCCATCACAGCAGCAGGAAGTGGTTGCAAGGCTGCTATCGAAGCAGAACGCTACCTTTCGGCTAAAGGGTTGCTGTAATCCATTCCAACGAGTTGAAAGGCATTTCCGTCATCTCTGACGGCATGTTTTCGTTCATATAAAAAAACGGGTCCCTGTTACATTACGTGTGTAGCAGGGACCCTTCTTATATATATGTATATATACTTTTTTCTATTCAGGATGTTTCAGCTGTATCGTGTATGATCTCTTTATCCGATTTTGCTGATTTTTTTCAGTTTGTCTTCCTCTATGATTTTTATTTTGCGCCCGTCAATAGCAATCAGCCGTTCGGTGGCAAATTGCGACAAGGTGCGGATGGCGTTCGAGGTGGTCATATTCGACAGATTGGCAAGGTCTTCTCTCGAGAGGTAAATACTCAGCGTAGAACCGTCTTCTTCCAATCCATAGTTTTCTTTCAGGAAAATGAGTGATTCAGCCAGTCGTCCGCGGATGTGTTTTTGAGTTAGGTTGACCGTACGTTCATCCGAGATACCCAAGTCAATGGACAGTTGGCGGATGAAGAACATGGCAAGGTCGTTATTTTGTCCAATCAGTGTCATGATAGCACTCATCGGAATCAGGCAGACGATAGAAGGCTCGAAGGCAGCAGCTGCTGTAACAAAGTCTTCCTGGGCGAAATAGGCGCGGTAGGCAAAGTATTCGCGCGGCTTGATCATGCGGATAATCTGGCTTCGTCCTCCTACACCATCTTTAAATATCTTTACTTTTCCACTGATGAGACACATTAAGTGTGAAGGGGTTTCTCCTTCGCAATAGATGGTTTCATTTTTTTTATAAGTCTGTATCGTATAATTGTTCATCAGAAACTCTCTTTGCTCGTTGTTTAGGGGAGCTAACAAGTCGGAAAGCGGTTCCGAAATGTCGATGTCTGATACGTTAATTTTTACCATAGATGCTATAAAACTGTGTTATTAAGCACAAATGTAAAAATAAAAAATGAATAATTGAACGTATTTATAAAAAGATTGCACGAAAGTGTACTCTTTCGTGCAATCTATCTTTTATATTATTTGGTGAACAATAGTTCGCGGTATTTAGGTAATGGCCATATTTCGTCGTCTACTTCCATTTCCAGATGGTCGATGTGGTTGCGGATTTCATCCAGATACGGACGTACCTTTTCTTCATAGGCAAAGGCCTTATCTTTATAGTTATCAAGATGGTTGGCTACCTTTCTGGCCTCTGTCATCTCACGCACCAGCATTTTGATTGAGGTCACCCGGTGCGAGATCTCACGAATTAATTCTTTGCGGTCGGCGCTCAGCACTTCGTATTCTTCGGGCGAGAAGATCTCTTTCAGCCCGCGTAGATTTTCGAGCAGTCGGTTTTGGTAGGCTACAGCTGTAGGCACGATGTGGTTGATGGCAAGGTCACCCAACACACGTCCTTCAATCTGCACTTTCATGGTGTATTTCTCCAGTTCTACTTCCAGACGGCTGTTGAGCTCTGTTTCGTTGAAGATGCGTTCACCGATTAATACCGCCTTCGACTGGTGGTCTACGTAGTGCATCAGTGCTTCCGGAACGTGGCAGATGTTGGTCAGGCCGCGGCGTTCGGCTTCCTTTCTCCATTCTTCAGAGTAGCCGTCGCCTTCAAAGCGAATCGGTTCGGAAGCGATGATGGTTTCTTTTAACAATCGGAAAATAGCCTCATCCTTGTTCACTCCTTCTTCCATGAGTTTCTCTACCGATGCACGGAATTCATTGAGCTGGTTGGCCATCGCTGCATTGATGGCAATCATGGCAGCGGCACAGTTGGATGAAGAGCCGGCAGCACGGAACTCAAAACGGTTGCCGGTAAAGGCAAAAGGAGATGTACGGTTGCGGTCGGTTGTGTCGAGCAGAATTTCAGGAATACGTCCGATACCCAGTTTCAAGGTCGTCTTTTCTTCCGGAGTCATTTTCTCGTTGCCTACCTGGCGTACAATTTCATCCAGTGTAGCCGAGAGCTGTGAACCGAGGAAGCAGGAGAGGATAGCCGGTGGTGCTTCGTTGGCACCCAAGCGGTGACTGTTGCTCGCACTCATGATGGAAGCACGCAGCAGGTTCTGGTTCTTGTAAACCATCATCAGCACGTTTACCAGGAACGTGAGGAACAGCATGTTGCCTTTCGGGTTCTTGCCCGGAGCAAACAAGTTGATGCCCGTATCTGTGCAGAGCGACCAGTTATTGTGCTTGCCTGAACCGTTGACGCCGCTGTAGGGCTTCTCGTGCAGCAGCACGTTGAAATGATGCTTGCGGGCAATGCGTTTCATCAGATCCATCACCAGCTGGTTGTGGTCGTTGGCCAGGTTGCAGTTTTCGAAGATCGGTGCCAGCTCAAACTGGTTAGGTGCTACCTCATTGTGGCGGGTTTTTACAGGTATGCCCAGTTTGTGACATTCAATCTCAAGTTCCTTCATGAAGGCAGTAACACGTGGAGGAATAGAACCGAAATAGTGGTCCTCGAGCTGCTGGTCCTTGGCCGATGAGTGTCCCATCAGCGTGCGGCCGGTGAGGCAGAGGTCGGGGCGTGCATTATACAGGGAAGAGTCTACCAAAAAGTATTCCTGTTCCCAGCCCAAATTGGTGTATACGCGAGTGATATTCTTGTCAAACAGCTGGCAGACTTCTGTTGCAGCTTTGTCTACTGCAGCCAGTGCCTTGAGCAGCGGTGTCTTATAGTCTAGTGCTTCTCCTGTGTAGGAAATGAAAATGGTAGGGATACACAAAGTGGTGTCTACCACAAAAGCCGGTGAAGAAACATCCCATGCTGTGTAGCCTCTCGCTTCGAATGTGTTGCGGATTCCTCCGTTCGGAAATGAAGAAGCGTCCGGTTCTTGCTGAATCAGTACTTTCCCTGAGAAGCGTTCAATGATGCCTCCGTCTTCACCAAATTCGATGAAGCCGTCATGTTTTTCGGCAGTACCGTCTGTAAGCGGCTGAAACCAGTGGGTGTAATGGGTTACGTTCAATGACTTAGCCCAACTTCTCATTCCGTTGGCAACGAGGTCTGCCACATCGCGGCTGATGGGAGCCCCTTTTTCAATCGCTTCGGTTACGGCCTTGTAGGCTTCTTTGGGAAGATACTCCTGCATCTTCTTGCGGTCGAATACGTGACTGCCATAATAATCTGAGAGCTTGTTGGAAGGAACTGTTACTTCCAAAGGTTTTCGGTTGGAAAGCTCTTGTAGAGCAAAAAATCTCATTTTAGACATAGATGGTCTGTTTTTTATCGGTTTATGGCGCAAAATTAGGTGTTTTTTCTGAAATTACCCCTTATTTTTAGGGGGTAATTTCAGAAATTTATGATTTTTTTCGGTGGGGTGTTTTTTGGGGGGAGGAAGTGAGTTTCCTTTTATTGATACATAAATGAAAAGTTTTCTTTTCACATTCTGTCTGAAAGTAGCTGTGAGCTTTCCTACATCTGCTTTTTCTTCATTTTAAGTCGTCCATGTCGCTTGGGTTTCGGGATTCTTTTTTATATTTGCTACCTGTTTATTGAAGATGGAAGTGCGATTGAAATATAAGATATGGTTTGTGTGTTTGTGCAGCTTGTTCTCTTTCTCATCAAGAGTAACAGCTGATAACTATATCCTGAATCCTTATACGCAGCAGCAGATTTCGGCTGATTCCATTATCGAAAGGGTGATGACATTTGCCCCGCTGTATGAAACCATTGTGGCCGATTACAGGGCCAACCTCTATATCAAGGGGCGGATGGATATACAGAAAAAGAATTTTATTCTCCGTTACGTGCCTGCGATGTTCCGTTTGCAGAAAGGGGTGAAGGAATATTTGCTTGAAACGTACAGCGACTTGCACTATACGGCTCCCAATATCTACGACCAGAAGGTGAAGGCTTCTCAGGGCACAGTGCGCGGCAATCGGGGATTGCCCGGCCTGCTTGAGTATTTCAATGTGAATATCTATTCTTCCTCTTTGCTCAACGAGGAGCGTCTGCTTTCTCCGTTGGCCAAAAATGCGCACAAGTATTACCGGTATCAGGTGGATAGTGTTTTGGGTAAACCGAACAACCTGGATTATCGCATCCGTTTTATTCCGCGCACCAAGAGTGACCAGCTTGTGGGCGGGTATATGGTGGTGAGCAGCAATGTGTGGAGTGTGCGTGAAATACGTTTTTCCGGACGCTCGGAACTGATCACTTTTACTTGCTGGATCCGGATGGGAGAAGTGGGTGATAAGGATGAGTTTCTGCCTACGCGCTACGATGTGGAAGCTCTTTTCAATTTCTTGGGCAATCGGGTAGGAGGTAACTATACTGCTTCGCTGGAGTATAAATCGATTGAGCTGAAAGAGCAGCGGGTGCGTAAAATTGAAAAGAAGAAGTATAACCTGTCTGAGTCGTTTTCTTTGCAATGTGATACAAATGCTTATAAAACGGATGCGTCTACTTTTGCTATTCTGCGCCCTATTCCGCTGAACGAGCAGGAGAAGCAACTTTATCGTGACAACGCGCTCCGGAAGGATACGGCTTCTCTCCATAAGCCGTCGAAGAGCAAGGTGTTTTGGGGAACTATGGGCGATCTGATGCTGGAGGATTATAAGTTCAACGTAGCCAATGTGGGGAGTGTCCGCTTTTCTCCTTTTATCAACCCGCTTCTGTTCAGCTACAGCGGAAGCAACGGGCTGTCTTACCGGCAGGATTTTCGCTACAACCGTTTATTTCGTGGTGATAAGCTGCTTCGTATTGTGCCTCGTTTGGGATACAATTTCAAGCGCAAGGAATTTTATTGGGCGGTGAATGCCGATTTTGAGTATTTGCCGGAGAAACGTGCCTTCTTCCGTCTGAATGTGGGAAATGGTAACCGCATCTACAGCAGTAAGGTGCTGGATGAGCTGAAATCGATGCCGGATAGTATATTCAATTTCGATCTGATTCATTTGGAATACTTCAAGGACTTGTATTTTAATTTCCAGCACACGATTGAGGTGGCCAACGGTTTGGAGATCGGGCTGGGTTTCTCTGCCCATAAGCGTACTGCAGTCAAACCCTCTCGTTTTGTCATCACTGGCGACTATCCGATGCCTCCGCCGGAGTTCATGGAGAAGTTCAGAAACAAATATATTAGTTTTGCTCCCCGAATCCGGGTGGAATGGACTCCGGGATTGTATTATTATATGAATGGGAAGCGGAAGATTAACCTTCGTTCGGTGTATCCCACGTTCTCGGTGGATTATGAACGGGGACTTAAGGGGGTGTTCAACAGTACCGGACAGTATGAACGGGTTGAATTTGACTACCAGCATCGCATCCGTATGGGGCTTATGCGTACGATTTTCTATCGTTTTGGATTTGGCATGTTTACCAATCAGGACGAGTTGTATTTTGTGGACTTTGCGAATTTTTCCCGTCACAATCTGCCTGTGGGGTGGAACGATGAGATTGGCGGTGTCTTTCAGGTGCTCGACGGCCGGTGGTATAACTCTTCACGGCGGTATGTACGCGGGCATTTCACCTATGAAGCCCCCTTCCTGCTGCTTCGTCATCTGATGAAGCACACCCGTTATGTGCAGAATGAGCGTATATATGTAAGCGCCCTGTGCATGCCCCACTTGCAGCCTTATATGGAAGTGGGGTATGGCATCGGTACGCATATTTTTGATTTCGGTGTCTTTGTCAGCAGCGAGAACTGGAAATTTGGGGGCGTCGGCTGTAAGTTTACCTTCGAGCTGTTCAACCGTTAAAGTTGCCTTGCAGGCTGACAGCCGCTGCTTTCTTACGGCAGACTGTATTATTCCCTTCCCGTTTTTGGGCAACGGGAGTTATTTCCTGTAGCCGGTCGGTTTACGCCTGCGCTCTGTTTGCTTGCGGCTTCGTGCTGCTTGCTCTTTATTGCCGGTGTGGTATTGCCCCGGATTCCCGTTTCCGTTTCCATACAGTTTATCCGCCAAATCAGGGCGTCCGATGCGGCGCAGCTCTTGAATGATGTTTCTTCGCTCTTCCGGTTTGTACCAAAAGAAGAATTGCCGCTGGGCCAGTTTTTCCCGTTGTGTCTTGGCACTGAATACAGGTTCCAGCGTGTATGGATGAAAGCCCGTATACCAGGCTTCGGTTGATACAGTCATGGGGGTAGGAGTAAAATCCTGTACCTGTTCCAGATGGAAATCAAGCTGTTTGGTAATGACAGCCAGTTCAGCCATGTCTTCTTCCTTGCATCCCGGGTGGGAAGAAATGAAATACGGAATCAGCTGCTGCCGCAGGTTCTCTTCCCGGTTGATGCGGTCGAATATCTTCTTGAACCTTTCAAACTGCTCGAAGGGCGGTTTGCGCATGACTGCCAGCACCCGGTCGCTGGTATGCTCCGGTGCCACTTTCAGTCGGCCGCTGACATGCTTCGTAATTAGTTCGTAGGTATATTCCGCCGTACTGCGGTTGATTTCCGCATCCGGACTCTGGTGGAGCAGCAAGTCGTAACGCACTCCGCTGCCTATGAAGGATTTTTTAATGCCGGGAAGTGCATCAACGGCATGGTAAATATCCAGCAAAGGCCGGTGGTCTGTGTTCAGGTTCGGACACACTTTGGGATGTATGCACGACGGTCGTTTGCATTTCTTGCAGAGGGCGTCGTTTTTTCCTTTCATCTGATACATATTGGCCGACGGTCCTCCCAAGTCGCTGAGATAGCCTTTGAAGTCGGGCATTTGTATCACCTGTTTCACTTCTTTGAGAATCGACTCTTTGCTGCGGCTCACGATGAATTTGCCCTGATGTGCAGAAATGGTGCAAAAAGCACAGCCGCCGAAACAGCCGCGGTGAATGTTGATGGAAAACTTAATCATGTCGTAGGCCGGAATCCGTTTGCCTTTGTATTTCGGATGGGGCATCCGTGTGTAAGGCAAATCAAACGAATGGTCCAGTTCCTCCTGTGTCATGGGCGGGTAGGGTGGATTGACCACAATCACTTTATTGTCTACTGCTTGCGCCATCCGGGAAGCAGCATATTTATTCGATTCTTCCTCAATGTGTCTGAAGTTGCCGGCCTGTTTTCGCTTGTCAGCCAGACATTCTTCATGAGAGTAGAGTAGAATATCCCCTTCTTCAGTCTCCCATTCCGACTTGCGGCATGCGTAGGCCGTTTGCGGAATGGTGTGGAGGATGGTCTGCAAGTCGTTTACTGTGGCACATCTTTCTTCTGTTGGCACCACCCCTTGCAGCTTGCGTGTGAGTTCCACCATCGGCTTTTCGCCCATTCCGTAGATGAGCAAATCGGCTCCGCTGTCACACAAAATGCTCTTCTGCAGTTTGTCTTGCCAGTAGTCATAATGCGTCAGTCGCCGCATACTCGCCTCAATGCCGCCCAGGATTACAGGGGCATCCGGATACAGCTTTTTAAGAATCTGGGAATAAACGATAGAGGGGTAGTCCGGGCGCATATCCGGTCTTCCGTCCGGCGTATACGCATCTTCACTGCGCAGCCGTTTGTTGGCGGTGTATTTATTGACCATAGAGTCCATGCATCCGCCTGAGATTCCGAAAAACAGACGGGGACGCCCCAGCTTTTTAAAGTCACGCAGGTCATCGCGCCAGTTCGGTTGAGGCACGATGGCAATTTTCAGTCCCTCAGCTTCGAGAATGCGGCCAATGACGGCAGCGCCAAAGGAGGGGTGGTCTACATAAGCATCTGCACTGAAGAGGATTACATCCAAATCGTTCCATCCGCGCAGTTCCACTTCTTTCTTGGTAGTGGGTAACCAGTCTGTCAATCGATAATCTTTCATGCTGCAAAGGTAATAAATAATATGCCAATGTACCATCGGCACATTGGCATATTCCTGTATTATTTTTTGCAGAACTCCAAAGTCATTCGTTCTCGGCCGTAGATTTCCCGGAAACCGATTCCCTGTTCAGAGAGATATTCCTTTAAATCCTGAAAAGCATCCGCCTGGTTCATGATGATTTCCACGGTTTCTCCGGGAGGTGCCTCAAACAGTGCTTTCATTGCGGGGATTAACGGACTGTATGCCGTTGTTCCGCAAGTATCTACAGTAATCATGCTCCTTCCTCCTCTTCAGCAGGATGGCTGGGGAGCCACGTCAGATACAGCTTGATGAGCTGCTGCAGTCCGAATGCTTTCATGTTGTTATGATAAATCACGTCAATGCAGAGGTCGAGCAGATCTTTGCTGTCTTCTTCCTGACTGGCAATCAGCGAACGGATGTTCAGTTTCAGCTTGTCCAATACGCTTTCATCCACAATGCCGTTGCTGTCGATGAGATGGCGGAACAAAGCATATTTCTCAATTGTACGCAAGTTTTCGGTAGATACTTCAATACTGCGTGTACCACTCGGATTTGCTTGTATCGTATACATAGTGTTGTTCATTTACAGGTTATTACAGTATACTGTTTTTAAAGCGGAACATATTCCACAAACGCTTCCATTGCTTCGTAGGAAGCCAGTCCCAACTGGTCGTACAGATTGGCTGTAGCACGGTTGCGGTCTTCGCTGCGTTGCCAGAACAGGCGTTCGTCGTTGCCCAGGAACGGTGCACTTTCCATTTGCGACTGATGTTTCAGGATGGAATTGCGTTTTGCACGGAGCTCTTCCGGACTGATAGGAACTGCCATTTCGATGTTTTCAATTTCCCATTCTGCCCAAGCACCACGGTACATCCAGATGCGGCAGTCTTGTAGCCATTCGGCTCCTTCTTCTTTTTCCAGGTCCACGGCTGCAAACACAGCGTCCGTACAAACCCGGTGCGTACCGTGCGGGTCGGCCAAGTCGCCGGCTACGAAAATCTGGTGCGGCTTCACTTCCCGGAGCAGATTGCGCACAATTTCCACATCGGCTTCGCTGATCGGATTCTTTTCAATCTTACCTGTTTCGTAGAACGGAAGGTCGAGGAAGTGGCAGCGGTTCAGCGGAATGTTGTTGTACGTACAAGCTGTACGTGCTTCTCCGCGTCGAATCAGTCCCTTGATTGTCAGGATGTCGCGAGTATCCATGTCCCCGTCTTTCTTGTTTTTCAGGAAAGAGCGTATCTGGCTGTATTTTTCACTGATCACCTGGTCTTCGCTGTTATTGAAGAGCTGGTTGAATCCGTTGATGAAATGCAGGAAGCGCACCACTTCTTCATCACCCACGGCAATGTTGCCCGATGTTTCGTAAGCCACGTGAACCTCGTGTCCCTGTTCCACCAGTCGGCGAAGCGTGCCACCCATGGAAATTACGTCATCATCGGGGTGCGGAGAGAAAATCACCACGCGCTTGGGGAACGGATTGGCACGTTCTGGACGATAGGTATCATCTGCATTCGGTTTGCCACCCGGCCATCCGGTGATAGTGTGCTGTAAATCGTTGAATATTTTGATGTTTACATTATAGGCAGAACCATACAGAGCCAGCAGTTCGCTCAAGCCATTTTCGTTGTAGTCCTTGTTGGTCAGTTTCAGGATCGGTTTTCCGGTGAGCTGACACAGCCAAACGATGGCACTGCGAATCAGCTTGTCGTTCCATTCACAGGAAGTTACCAGCCACGGGCGTTGGATGCGGGTGAGGTTCATGGCTGCAGAGAGGTCCAGCGCCACGTGAGCGTTGTTGTGTGTCTGCAGGTAAGAAGCCGGGATGGTATCCGAGATAGCTCCTTCCACACATTCCTTGATAATGGCCGATTTGCTTTCGCCCCATGCCAGTAGGTACACCTTCTTGGCAGCAAGGATAGTAGCTACCCCCATTGTGATAGAGCTTACCGGAGTGCTGTCCAGCGAACCGAACGTCTTGGCTGCTTCGTTGCGGGAAGCATTGTCCAGTAAAATCAGGCGGGTGGTAGAGTTAAAGCGTGAGCCCGGTTCGTTGAAGGCGATGTTACCTACACGGCCAATGCCCAACAGCGCGATGTCAATACCGCCGAAGCTTTCAATGCGTTGCTCATACAGACGGCAATACTCAAAAATCGTATCTTTGGCAATGCTGCCGTCAGGAGAGAAAATATTCTGTTTGTCGATATCCACATGGTCCAGAAACATGCTCTTCAAGGCATTGAAGTTGCTGTTTACAGCTTCCGGAGCCAGCGGGTAATATTCGTACATATTAAATACGACAACGTTGCGGAAACTCAGTCCGTCTTCCTTGTGCATGCGGATCAGTTCGTTGTACACATGCTTGGGCGAGTCGCCGCCCGGCAAAGCCAATACGCAAAAACGTCCAGCCTTTTGTTTTTCGCGGATGTTTTGAGCTATTTCACAGGCGATGTAGTTGGCACCTTCTTCCACTGATTCGTAGATTTCAGTAGGAATTTTCTCCAGTCTCGTGAGAACAGATTTCTCAAACGCGTTTTCCGGTCTGTAGTATTTCGGGGATACCCGGTTCAGACAGATTTGTGAACTGAGATTCGTTTTCATATTTTTGTGTTATTAAGTTTATGTAAGTTTATCCGTCCTTTTGTGAGGAACTATTCTATCACAAAGATACAAAAGTTGTGATATTACAAACTATCTTGGCAGAGGTATTCTTGGGTGTCAAGGTCGTTTTTAACATTTGTTGGGCACCTTTTCCGTCAGCTGAAAAGGGTCGGCATCTTTCCACACAGGAAAGGAGGCTCTTGTTTGGTTGAGAGCCGTCAGGCTGAGGGTGGCTGTTGCATTTCCTTCCAGGTGGTCGGGCACCGATACGATGGTTTCTCCTTGGGGGGAACAGAGGCAGCTTCCGCCGTTATAATAAAGGTGATACCCGTCTGTCCCGATCCGGTTGACACCGCATACATAGCACTGGTTCTCGATGGCACGGGCACGCAACAGTGTGTCCCAGGCCTGCCTCCGCTCTTCGGGCCAGTTGGCTACATAAATCAGCAAGTCGTAGGCATTATCCACGTTCCGGCTCCACACGGGGAAACGCAGATCGTAGCAGATGAGCAGGCAGAGGTTCCATCCTCGGTAAGAGAATACCGTCTGTTTGTCTCCCGGGGTGAAATGACGGGATTCCCGCCCCATTCGGAAGAGGTGGTGCTTGTCATAGAAGTAAGTTTCGCCTTCGGGGGTCAGAAAGAAGCCTCTGTTGTAGTAATGTCCGTTTTCGGCAGCCATGTAACTGCCGCAGAGAGCCAGCTGATATTCGGTGGCCCACCGGCGCAGAAGCGTCATTGTTTCACCTGCAGCGGGTTCGGCCAGCCGCTCGCTCTGCATGCTGAATCCGGTTGAAAACATCTCCGGTAAAACAACAATTTCCGTTGTCCCACGAAGAGCTTGCAGCTTTTCGTGGAGCAAACGGAAATTGTTTTCTTTCTTTTCCCAAACAATATCTGTTTGTATAAGCGAGATTCGGATATCGTTCACGTTTTTTCGTCAATCGATGTTGCCAATAGTAAACTGATCAGGATGTCTTCCTTTAAAATCCTTGAAATACAACTTGATTTCTTTCATATCCTTTTCAATGTCTCCTGTCGGTATGATGGCTTTGGTAGCACTGATCGTTTTCGACGGGTAGTCGATGCCGATGAGCACAATGGGAAGCTTTGCCTTGAGAGCGATATAGTAGAATCCTTTCTTCCAGTTGGGGTTGGCCTTCCGGGTCCCTTCCGGCGTGATGGCCAGATGGAATTTTTGGCATTTACTGAAATGATCAGCCATCTGGTCCACCAGTGAAGTCTTCCGTCCGCGGTCTACGGGAATGCCGCCCACCGCTTTGAATATCGGTCCCAATGGAAAAAAGAACCATTCTTTTTTCATCATAAAGCTGGTCTTCCGTCCAAGCGCACCATAAAACAATTTACCGATAAATAGATCCAGGTTAGTGGTGTGGGGAGCAGCGCATATTACACATTTATCATAATTGGGCACGGTAACATTGGCTTTCCACCCCAGCAGCTTAAAATAGATAAAGCTATAAATTGCTTTTTTCATTCTTGTTCTTTTACGTCTTTTTTATTTTAAATTGCCGATAGCTTCGATAATCTCGTTTACCTTCGCATTAAAGTCGGAACGGAATTTTTTATAAAAACCTTTCACGTTGCCCGGCTCTGTGTGGCTGATGCGTGATACGAATTCGTCTTGCATTTTCAGCACTTCAGCCATCAGGGCATCTGCTTTCGCCTTGTCTGTGTCAGGAATCAGCAGGCTATTTACCAAACATTCAGCGAATAATTCGCCAGCGATATAGTTTACGTTCTTCTTAAGATCTCTTCTGCTTGCCATAATTTTTACATTTAATGGTGAATAAAAATAAATACTTGCCGTAAAGATAACCACTTTCTTTGATTTATACGAATAATTGGTGCAAAAACATGCTTGCCGGCTTGTGATTGACTTTTTATTTCTATCTTTGTCATGATAGTAAACAAGGAAAAATGAAGATGAAATCGGATGCTGACAACAGACTGATACTGCCCAATGAGGTGCTGTTTGCTGAAGTGGAAAGATGCCTTCGCGACGGATGTTCTGTTACGCTGACAGCCAAAGGAAACAGCATGTTTCCCTTTATTGTGGGCGGGCGTGATTCAGTGGTGCTGGAGCCCTCTGTAGCCTTTGCTTTGAAACCGGGAGACATTGTGCTGGCCCGACTTCCGCAGGGGGCGTATGTGCTACACCGTATTTTTTCCATTCAATCCCGGGAGATTGTTCTGATGGGGGATGGAAATGTTCACGGGAGGGAGCACTGCACGCCGGATGAGATTGTGGGTGTGGTGCGGACCATTCTGCGCAAGGGCCGGCCGGTGAGCAGCCGGGACCGTTGGGAAAACCGCAAGGTGGCTCTCTGGCGCAGGCTGCTTCCCTTGCGCCGCTATTTGTTGTTTTTCTTCCGAATGGTGTATATAAGAAAATGAATATGCGCATTATAGATGGTATAAAGTGGATATGGGATGCTTCTTCGGGGTATCGCAAACCGATTTTACTGAGCATGCTGTGTGGAATGTTCCGCATGGCGGTGTCTCTTGCTTTTGTGTGGCTCTGTAAGTATGTAATCGATGTGGCCACTCATCAGACAGCAGGCAGCCTGTCCCACGGTATTTGTCTGATGGTGGGGTGTATTTTGCTGCAGTTGTCTCTCTCGGCTGTCAGCAGCCGCTTGTATGCGTCGACCGACGTCAGCTTGTCCAACCGGATGCGTAGCGGTCTGCTGACGCATTTGCTGAAAAGCCGCTGGAACGGGCGGGAATTGTTTCACTCCGGGGATATGCTGAACCGCATGGAGGGAGACGTGAGTGTGGTGGTTAGGATGATGGTAGGGCTGTTTCCTTCCGTGGGCATCGTGCTGAGTCAGTTGGTGGGAGCCGCAGCGTTTCTGCTGATACTCGACAGGCGTATGGCGGTTGTCATCCTGCTCATCATGCCGGTTGCTTTGGTGTTCAGCAAACTCTATATGATGAAGATGCGTAAAATTACGCGTGAGATACGCGAAACCGACAGCAGGGTGCAGAGTCACATGCAGGAGAATCTGCAACACCGCACCCTGATTGCTGCTTTGGAACGCACTCCGATGATATTGAATACGATGGATTCGTTGCAGCTTGGCTTGAAACGGCTGGTGATGCAGCGCAACTCTTATTCTGTCTTTTCAAGTGTGCTGGTGCAGGCGGGTTTTGCTTTCGGTTATGTGGTGGCTTTCTCTTGGGGTGTATATGGGCTGAACAAAGGGACGGTGACTTTTGGCATGCTGACCGCTTTCATGCAGCTGGTGGCGCAGGTGCAGCGTCCGGTTGTGGACTTGAGTAAGATGGTGCCCTCGTTTATCAACGGACTGACTTCAGTAGAACGCTTGAACGAACTGTATTCTCTGCCGCTTGAGGAGCAGGGGGCTCCGGTGCAGCTGGCAGGTCCTGTCGGCATCCGGCTGGAGCATGTCACCTTCCGTTATCCCGGCAGCGAGCGGGAGGTGCTGCATGATTTCTCACACGATTTTGCTCCGGGCAGTCTGACCGCCGTACTGGGGGAGACCGGAAGCGGTAAAAGTACGCTGCTGAGGCTCCTGCTGGCTTTGCTGCAGCCGGCAGAAGGGCGGATTCTGCTCTATGCCGGCCGGGAGGAAAGGACTGCCTCACCGCTGACCCGTGGCAATTTTATTTATGTGCCGCAGGGCAACACGCTGGTCAGCGGCTCGTTGCGTCATAACCTGCAACTCGGTAATCCGGAAGCAACTGACGAGCAGATGTATGCTGCCTTGCATACGGCAGCAGCCGACTTTGTTGCGGATCTTTCTGAGGGACTGGATACTCCGTGCGGAGAAAAAGGAGAGGGACTGAGCGAAGGACAGGCACAGCGCATTGCCATTGCGCGGGGATTGCTGCGGAGCGGAAGCATCATTCTGCTGGATGAACCGACTTCTGCGTTGGATGCCGAAACAACCCGTCTGCTGCTGCAGCGGCTCACGGAGAAGGTGGGCAGCAAGACGCTGATACTGATTACCCATCAGGAACAGACGGCCCGTCTTTGCAGTCACACTGTCCGTTTGCATTCCAGGCAGCTGTAACCGGGCGGGATGCAACAAACTGTCTGTTCGCGAAATGTCGGGTGGAACGAACACAGGCGGGCGGCTAAAAAAAGAAAACCGATTGACAGAAGAGGTCTGTTGTTTTCTTCCGCCCATCGGTTTCGGATTGTTGGTAGCCGGTGTGAATCATTCGAAATGTATAGCCGGCAACGTGTGTGTTATTCAAGTCATATAGATATTATTTCTTCAGTAAGTCCTGCAACATCAGCGGTTCGTTGGTCGTGATGAAATCGGCCTTGTGTTCTATCAGCCAGTTCATGTTTTCAGTTTTGTCCACGGTCCATGCGTTCACCTTCAGTCCCAAACGGTGTGCTTCTTCAATCCACTCGGGATGCTTCTTCAGCACATTCTGCTGGTAGTCCATACCCGCAGCTCCAATCTCCTTCAGTTCTTTGGGATCAAGGTCGCCGTTCAAGTAATAGACCGGTGTACCTGCCGGGGCCAGCCGGATAAACTCCTTCACGGCATGCAATGAAAATGCAATATACTCCATGCGTTCCTCCAGTCCCATTTCCTTCACCATTTCCACGATTTTCTGTACAGCCTTCGTTTCCCGTTTCTTGGTGCGGTGCGATTTCAGTTCCAGGATCAGGCGTGTATTGCCTTTCTTGCCTGCTTCCAGATACTGCCGCAAGCTGGGCAAATTTTCCCCGTTGGAAAGTTTCAGTCCGGTGAGAGCCTTGCTCGAAGTCGTTTCCATCGGCCGCATCTTGTACACCGGGTCGTGGTTGACCACCAGTTCGTTGTCCTTGGCGAGCCACACATCGAATTCAGAACCGTAGCAGCCTATCGAATCTGCTTTGGCTAAAGCAGTGAGGCTGTTTTGTGATGAACCTTCCGTGCGCCAGAAGCCACGGTGAGCGATGACTTGTGTAGTCTGCGCCTGCATATAGCCGGATAGCATTAGAAAAGCCGAAGCCCACATCCATTTCTTTATATTTATTTTCATTTCCATTTTCATTTTCCTTTCATATCTTGGTTTTTCTTATCTTCAGTTTTTTCTTATTTTGTTTTCCAAAAGCGCATCAAAAATAGGAAAAGAATGACAACTGGTCCTGTTTTGATGGCAGATTTGCATTAAAATGGGAGAATTAACCCTGTTGTTGTGAAAGTTCTGTTACATTTACCATCCTTTTCGGCTCGTTCGCAGCAATTCTGATACCAAACTTTTCAATGCGTTCCTCCATCATCCCTGGAGGCATGAAGGTGAGCAGGGTCTGCGTGACGGTGTTGAGCATCCGTTCGCGCACATAATCTTCTTTGATGTAGAGCGAGACGCGGCGTTGCGACAGGTAGTCGCCGTCGATGCGGCGCACATTTTCCCGCTGCTTTTCTGTGAGGAACTGCAAGTGCATTTCCGGAATGATGGTAAAGCCGTCGTTGGCATCTACGATGCGGATTAGCGTATCGATGCTTCCGGCCTCATAGATCCGCTTCCCTTTCGCACGTGCCTTGCAGAAACTGAAGGCACTGTTGCGCAGGCATTGTGCCTCTTTCATGATCCACATCTGCTCATGTTCCAGATTCTCGGGCTTGAACACAGGCAGCTTCCGCCAGCAGTTTTCCGACAGATACACCCAGAACCGTTCAGTATAGAGTGGAATCTCCCAGATGCCTTGCCGGGTGTTTCCGCTGATTGCAATGCCGGCATCCAGTTGGCCGTTTGCCACAGCCTCCAGCATGTTTTCAATTTTCATGTCGGCAATGCTCAGCTCCACTTGCGGATATTGGGCTGTGTAGTGTTTTACAAACTGCGGAACAATGTATGGAGAGATGCTGGGAGCGATGGCAAGCGACAATGAACCGGTTGTTTCTCCTTTGTATTCGGATACAAACTTGTGGATGCGCTCTATCTCCTGGTTGGCCTTTTCGGCTTGCCGGATGATTAACTCCCCGGCTGCAGTGGGTTTCACATTCTTGTTGCTCCTTTCAAAGATGCGCACGTCCAGTTCCTCTTCGAGTTTGAGCAGCATTGCGCTCAGAGTGGGCTGGGTGACTCCCAGTTCTTCTGCAGCCTTGGCAAAATTCCGGTGCCGGTCGATGGCAATAATGTATTTCAGTTGTTGTATAGTCATAGTGGATAAAGATTATCTATGCAAAGATAGAAAATATCGTTTGTTGAAGTGAACATACCACCTTAAATTTGCATTCAGAATAAGAAAAGAAAGTCTCTCTTCCGAGCAGAAGACGAAACCTCTTGTATTGCGGGAGGCCGTTGCCGTCGGTGCGGAGACAGTGCTTTTCAGAATCAACAGTAAGTTTCATTTAAAAAACAGAAAGTTATGGAAAATATCAAGAATTATCTGGAACACTTGAAAGGATATGATTATACAGGCAAAACTCCCGTTGTGATTGACTTTTATGCCACTTGGTGCGGTCCCTGCCGCAATCTGGCACCATCTATCGAGCGCCTGGCTTCCGAATACGAAGGGCGTGTGAAAGTGCTGAAAGTCGATGTGGACAAAAACCAGGCTTTGGCTGAGGCTGCCCGTATCATGAGCATCCCCACTTTGTTCTTCATCGACCTGGATGGCAACATCGAACGGGTAGTAGGCGGAATGCCTTATGCCGCTCTGTCCGAAAAGACCTCTCATTTGTTAGGGTAATATAGGGGAAGCAATCGTTGATGAGTCCACCGCCGGTCCGTTGTGTTCCGGCGGCGGATGATGCTTTTCTTACGTGCTCTGCGCAAAAAAAAGTTCGCAACCCTCCAGGCTGGGAGTTGCGAACTTTTTTAGTAGGGCAGTGATACGGATCAGTTGAAGATATATCGTACGCCGATTTGTATCTGCCAGCAGTTGGCGCTGTTTTTTTGGTAAGAGAATGTTTCTTTAGGGAAGGTTTTCTTGCCGTCTACCGTAGGCATGTAGAGCGAGTAAGTCGGTACATTATCCGCTGTTACTCCTTCATATTTCAGCAGACGTCCGCTGTTTACCGGAATTTGCGTTACTCCCCAGGTGCTTTTCAGCAGATTGCCGATGTTGAAGAAGTCCAGCGACACTTGCAGGGTGTTAATTGTTTTTCCTGCCTTTACGTGAAAGTCCTGCACAAGTTTCAAATCCACCTGATTCACCCATGGATAGCGGGCAGAATAGGCTTCGGCATATTCTCCTTTATGTTTTTTCAGATACGAATCCTGGTTCATAAAATTCCAGAACGCTTCAGCCTGCTCTGCTGCTGAAACACCGTTCTTTTCCACAAAAGTTAGCTCTTCCTTGCTTTTCGGGATGTAAATCAGGTCGCGGTTCACTCCATCCTGATTCATGTCGCCGTCATACATATATGAATAGTTGCCAGGATTATAGCCCGAGTAATACAGGCTTACAGTGGTGGCAAAGTGCTTGCCGTAGTTGAACTTGTATCCGAAAGAAGCAATGACTCTGTTGGGTGTGAGATACTGCGAGTTGTGCAGTTTCAGATGATTGCCTCCGTCTACCGTCGGCGTGTTCTGCCACAGTTCATAAGGCTGTGCACCCGGGTTGCCGGAGATTTCTTTGGAAGCCATGTGCGTGTATCCCAACATCACATTCATGTTCTCTATCGGGTTCATATTTAGGGTTGCATTGAAACTGTAGCTGTGTCCTTTATGGGTGTTGCCGAGCAGATAAGCGCCCGACATGGACGGAACCACACGGCTATCCCTCGAGCCCGGGTATTGATACCGTTTGTCGGGACCGTTGAAGGTTGACATTTTCGGATCAGACAATCCGATTACATTGACATTTTGCTGCACCACGGCATGGATGTTTTTGGAATAAACACCTTCCAGGGTCAGGCCGGCATTGAAAGGCAACGGCAGCTTGATGTCTGCAGCCAATGTGCTTTTCCAGATTTGCGGCAGTTTGAAATCCGGATCAATCCCGGCCACTGCGCCTGGAACTTTCTCTACAGCAGTTTGCGGAAAGTGTTCGGGCAGCAGTTTCATGACTTCCTCTTTCGTGCGCACACCTCCGGCCAGGCGGGCCAAGACGTCCGGGTCGGAGAGGGTGACGGTGTTCTGAAGCATACCGCTGTTGGTCGGCATGTTGGTGAAGAACACAAACGGCATCCGTCCCGTAAAAATACCGGTTCCTCCACGCAGACGCAGACGATTGTCACCCAACACGTCCCAGTTGAAGCCGATACGGGGAGAGAACAGCACTTTCGTACCCGGCCATTTGCCGGTGTTGATTGTTGCTCCGTCGGTGAATTTCAATGCCGATACCTCCTTGTTTTCCTGTAAGTCGTTCAGGTAGGTCGGGATGTCGATACGCAATCCGGCAGTCAGTTTTACATTGCGGCTGATGTTCCATACATCCTGAAGATAGGCAGAATACTGGCCAAAGGACAGCTCAGCCTTCGGCTTGTCATTGCCGCCATAACCGTAGGTAAGTGCATACAGAGCAGGGGCGGCTCCGTTCTTGAAATCTTCCAGGCTGTTGTACCGGTAGTAGCCCAATCCGAAAGACATGAACGAATTGCTCACATACTGATGCTCGTACGACAGTCCGGCAGTAATGGCATGCTTGTCCAGATTCCACGAGAAGTTGTCGGTCAGTGTCCACACCTTATTGGCCACGGCATTATTGTAGGTATAGAGCTCATAGCCGGCTGTCATAAACATATCGCCGTCTTTGAGTATGTCGATCATCGGGAAAGGGGCCGAATCGGAGGCACGTTCATCGGCAATTTTGGTAAATGTTGCCAGCACCTGGTTCGACATCTTGCCGTTGTTGAAGTTGGTGTTCAGCTCACCGGTGAGCGAATGCACCAGGTTGTTCATGTCATAACAGCTGTTGCGGAACGGCAGCGAAGCCGAGCTGTAGTGTCCGTGTGTTGTAGAAGGAGTGGGCATACTCTGGCTCGTGGGGTTCGTATACGAATTCTTTGTATAGTTATAGCGCACCGTCAGTTTGTTGTTGGTATTGATGTTCCAGTCCAGGCGTGTTAAAACTTTCTTGGTGAAAGTACCTGCGTCATAATCGGTGTACGACCCCGGTTCGTAGCCATACTGAGTGCGCAAGATGTCGGCAAAGGCTTCCATGTCGGCTGCAGTGACGCGTGAAACCATGTTTTCATCACTGCCTACACCGTCGTCGGACAGCCGCCATTTGAAAATGGGTCTCGGTGCATCTTCGTATTCTCCATTCACGAAAAAGAACAGCTTGTTTTTGATGATCGGTCCGCCTAAGGTGAAACCGTAAGTGCGTTTCACTTCCGTTGGACGTTCGCCCAGGTCCACTCCGTCTATTTTGTTTCCGCGTAAATGCTGGTTGCGGAAATATCCGTAGGCAGTACCTTTAAACGTGTTGGTACCACTCTTGGTGATGGCATTCACCCCTGCACCGATGAAATTCGCCTGACGTACGTCAAATGGAGCAATGTTTACTTGCAGTTCCTCAATGGCATCCAGTGAGATGGGGCTTCCACCTCCAGGCATGAACGAAGAAGACAATCCAAAGTTATTGTTAAAGTTAGCTCCGTCTATCGTGATGTTGTTCATGCGGCTGTCCAAACCGCCAAACGAGTTGGAACTGCCGGCGTAGGGAGACAGTTTGGTGAAATCCGACAGGGAGCGGCTGATGGAAGGAAGCGTATTCAGTGCCCTGTTGTTGATGTTGGTAGAAGCTCCCGTTTTGGTTCCGGAGAATTTGGAGCGGGCAGCTACCACGACCACCTCTTCCAGCAGACCGGTATCCTCACTCATCTCCACATTCAGCACATAGTTGTCTCCCAATGCCAGATTGATGTCCTCATACATCATTGTTTTGTAGCCTATGTACGACACCTCCACTTTGTACGGCCCGCCGGTACGCATACCTTGGAGGTTGAATCGTCCATCCACGTTGGTAATGGCTCCGTAGGTGGTTCCCGAGGGCAAATGCACGGCTTGTACCGTAGCCCCAATCATAGGCTCACCGCCGCCTGTTACCAGTCCGTTCATTCCTGATGTTGTGATCTGAGCATGCAGCGCCATACTCACTATTCCGATCAGCAACATTAACACAATCTTTTTACTCATGCTTGTTTGTTTATTATTAATAAAAATTGGTGATTATCTTTGTTGTTGCAACAATTGCCGGTCACGCTTCAAAGCCTTTTCCACATAGGCTTTGGAGGTGAAATACCAGTCGGACAGCGGTGGTATGTTCACAGGCCCTTCTTGCCGGCGGATGTATTCCATCAGATAGTAGCGTAAGTCTTTGGCAGATACCTCTACGATGCGCGCAGGAAGATCGTCGAGTGCTATGCCGGTACCGGTGGTCAGCAGTCCGCCGCCCCCGCTTCCTATGTACGAGTTGACTGCCACCCGGTATGTCTGATCCAAACGGAAAGGAGTGCCGTTGCTCAAGTGGAGAATACGTATCTTATTCCCTTTCGGTTGCGTGACATCTACTTGGTATGTGATGCCGGCAGCCGACAGTAGATAAAACGTGGCTGCTCCCAAGCGCATTTTCCCGTTCTTGCCCGATACGATGTTCAGGACATGATCGGTCGGTGAAGTCATGGTGTTTGTCCATAGACCATACGCCTGTTCCATGGCTCCCTTAATCTCCTTGCCTGTCAGCTGAAATACTTCGATTCGATTTTCGTAGCGATACAGTTTGAATATGTCTTTCACAGACAAGCTGCCGGCCGGGATTACCTCTTTGTAGGTCAGAGGAGTAATCAGCGATATGTCTGCCTTCATCTCTGCAAACTGCACCTGATGCAGCAAATCGGCCATGGTCGATTTGCCCCAGAAATAGTCGAACGTATAGATTGGTTGCGGCAGTGTGCCCAGTCTTTCTTCTGTAAAGTTTTTCACGCGTTCTATGGTTCCCTCAAAACGCTTCATGAAGGCACTGTCCGGTTCGTGTTTTTCCATTGAGATCAGCTTTCCGCGCATTTCTTTCAGTTCAGCCCGCTGATTATTCTTCTCCACCACCAGCTCGGCTTCTGCCACATGCGTAGCTTCTCCGCCGGCATTCAGTAGCCAGACAGCCTTTCCAGACTGCGGGTTGACCACTTCCTTGCAATAGCGCTGGTGGTCGTGTCCGAAGAAAATGACATCAAATCCGGGCACCGTCAGCGCGATTTCTTCAGCTGCGTGTTCGTTGAATCCGTTGATACCGGCTCCTTTGAGTCCGGTATGAAACAGACCCACTATGACATCGGGCTGCTCATGCTCCTGAATGTATGCGGCCCATCTGCGAGCTGCTTTCACCATATCTTCAAAAGAGAGTCCTTTCCATAAATCCTGAGGCAGCCACATGGGGATGGCGGGAGTAATCAGGCCCAGAATCGCTATTTTGACACCGTTGCGGTTTACTATGCAATAGGGCTTTGCATAGGATTTCCTTGTTGTCTCTGACAGGATGTTGGCTCCCAGAACTGGAAAATTGCAGTCTGCTATCCAGCGGTCATAAACCGGATGCCCTGCTTCAATGTCATGATTCCCTATGCAGGCGGCATCGTATTGCATGTAGTTCATAACTTCGGCTGCAAGATGCGTCTGCAGGGTGTCCATGAAATTGCTGTAATATACACATGGCTGACCTTGCAGGATATCTCCTGCATCCAGTAGCAGGCACGATTCCTTTCCGAGACTGTCTCGCTGGCTGTTTACATATGTAATCACGCGCGACCACCCACCGGGCAAAGAACGCAGATTCACAAAATCATAGCTGAAGAAATTTCCATGTACATCGGTCGTTTCCATGAATTTCAAGACTACTTGTTTCGATGCCCCTTCCTGGTTTCCAGCGAAAAGCCAAGAGGAAAGGCATATCAAACAGAATGATATCCAAAATCTTATCATAACAATGCTGTATTAAAAAACTT
>Scooby_p2__coassemble_315_pt1 | contig 34010 bp, 27 predicted proteins | sample Scooby_p2__metabat2_high_PE_030 | metagenome-assembled genome bin Scooby_p2 | reverse complement strand
AAGGGCGAGGTTTACAGCGTGTGCGGCTTGTGCCTGCAACGTGTTCTGTATCGTATTGATATGTTTTACTAATGCTTCAAAGTCCATAGTCGCAAAGATAAGTATTATCCCGATTTAGGTACCGTAACCGGGTAATTACACTAAATAGTTGATTTTCTTTTGTTTTCCGATATGCAAAGATACAAAAGAAACTGATATTTCAAAGTCTACTAAAAGTGTTGAATAACAGAAAAACGGGCAAAAAAATAGAGCAGTAAGTCATTATTTCATTTGGTTGAATGTAGTAAATAGGTTATCTTTGAAAAGAAATAAAGCCTATTAAATAAAAGTAATGGAACAAGGTGTTTGGCAAGAAATAGAACTGTTGTACCAGAAGTTTCAAAAACTTGGTATCAGTGAAGCGGTGGACTATGACAAGTACTACCTTTATTCTCTCATTACCCATTCCACAGCCATAGAAGGCTCAACGTTGACCGAGCTTGATACGCAGCTTCTCTTTGACGAGGGAGTAACGGCGAAAGGGAAACCGCTTGTGCATCATCTGATGAATGAAGATTTAAAGCAAGCGTATGAACTTGCCAAAACTGAATCAGATAGCCTTGTGCCTATAACTCCTGCTTTTCTGAAAAGGTTGAATGCAATGCTGATGCGTACTACCGGCAGCGTTCACAGTGTAATGGGCGGTTCTTTCGATTCTTCAAAAGGAGATTTCCGTTTATGTGGTGTTACGGCTGGTGTTGGCGGACATTCTTATATGAACTATTTGAAAGTTCCTGCTAAGGTAGATGAACTTTGCACCATTTTACAAGAGAAGCAGAAGAGCGTGGAAACATTTCGGGAACAATATGAATTGAGCTTCAATGCCCACCTTAATTTAGTAACCATACATCCGTGGGTGGATGGTAACGGCAGAACAGCTCGCTTACTGATGAACTATATTCAATTTTGCTATCACCTTTTCCCCACCAAGATATTTAAAGAGGATAGGGAAGAATATATCCTTTCCCTGCATCAGTGCCAGGATGAAGAAACCAACCAACCTTTCCTGGACTTTATGGCAGGACAGTTAAAAAAATCGCTTTCTTTGGAGATTGAACGGTTTGAAACTTCGCAAAAGAAAGGGTTTAGTTTTATGTTTTAGGTGTAATTCGTGTAGCTTGTAAATGAAGAGGGTTCCACTGCCTGCAACGTGTTCTGTATCTATCCATCGCACGGGTGTATTTCTCGGTGTGCTTCAATCCGCTGTGCCCTAAAAGACTGGTTACCGTCTTGATATTTGCTCCATTGTTCAGCATGTTTACTGCAAACATGGGGATTTCTTTCGTTTTATTTTTAGGTTAGTAATTTTGATGTTAGTAATTCGGCACACACTGAGTGCCGAATTACATTTCCTGCCATGATGTAGTGTAATACTACCGGTTTATCGGATGGTTGCGGGATTTTGTAGTGTATAAGAAATCACGACTGTCTTTACTCCAGCATCCGGGTATTTGGACTGATAGAACTGCGATAAGTCTTTGTATAAGAAGATAGTGTTAGGTGTAGGACCTGCACTTTTGGTTAGGGCAGTGTAGCCAATGAATACATCAAAAGTAAGTGGATTTACTGGATGTTCAGATTCATCCAAGAACGTCCATTCGTTACTGCCTGCCACTATACGGCCTTCCGGAGGAAGCAGTTTGTAGGATTCCGGCATTTCTTCCGGATTTTTGTGTGCGTTCTTTACAATGTAGGGACCAAAAACTCTGCTTTTGTCATGTATGCCTATCCATTTTAAGAACCCTCCTGTGCTGTTATAATATAGAAAGTGGTAATCTAAAGGAAGTAACGTGTTCATTTTTAAATCATCTTCAATCAGTGATTTGTTGTCCGCTTCTACCACATATCTGTATTGGGTAAAAGGAATACGCTTATAATAGGTGTCAGGCACAAGGTGTATCGGCAGGTCTTCCGAGTCTTTTTTAACTTTGGAAATTACTTCAAGTAAGTTTCGTTCTGTCCATGTCGGATCGCCCATTGCATAATCCTGATAGGTGGTTTCACTTACCTTAATCTTGTATTCATAGCCTTTTTCATACTCAAATCCTGCAATGCTGCCATAGGTTATCCATTCCTCTGTTTCTCCTTTTTTGACAGCGTATACTTCTGTCACGTAATTAGTGCCACTATGCCAAACCATTCCCGGCACTTTCTTCGATGCTATGGTGAGTACCAGCTCTTTGTAGTCGGTTACTTTTCTGCCTTCTTCTTCTTTGTTGCTGCAGCTGATAAAGCAGCATGCGCAGAGAATCAATGTAAGCACTCCCCATAAGTGTTCGGTTATTAATAAGTTCTGTGTTTTCATGCACTTTGATTTTGAAGTTTATATTTTTGTTTACTTTAATTATCCCTGTTTTTTCCTGTTGCGTATCCGGCGGTGTTCTTAAAGCATTCTGTATTGCTAACGTCTTTTGATTTCGTTATGCAACGGATCTTGTTTCCACTGCGTGGTAACGCATTTTATCACTCCCGACAGTCTTCATTTATTCGTATGAAGTACAAATGTATAATAAATATCCCGATATCTTTGATTGTGTTTTATAAATTATACAAGAAGACACTTTATACTCAGATAATGACCTGTATGAAACTATTGTTGGTTATGAATAGTCTGTGTGAAATACTCGTATAAGCGACAAATTGGTCATCACAACCTATAGTTTTCATGTGCTAAAGCATAGCTTTAGAGGTCGTAAAGTGGCACTTTAGGGAGCATAACTTGCTGCTTTGTGAAGCCTATTTTGCTGTGTGTTTATCGTTGTATGAACTGTATTAGTAGACGGTTGCTTTCACCCTATACTGGAATAGCTGACAGTAGGAGTATGTCGTGCAGCGTACTATATTGTGATTGTTGTAGGTTTCATCTTTCACCCTTCATTTCAAGTTCCAGATTTCCAGTGCTTTCTGATGAAGCCTTCACAGGTGAAAGGCTATTCCTATTATTAATCAGGATGTGAAATATTGTGGGTTTAGCTTTTTTCATTTACATTTGTACACTTCATATTTCTAGTTTCAGGAAGAGAAAGCGCAAGGATTGTGAGTATTCATTAAATCTATAGTATATAAGTATGAAAAACAGATTTTTGACAGTAGTATGCTGTTTGCTTTTGTCTGCAATGGCAATGGCACAGAAGCATTTGGAGTTTGAGGGTGTATTGGTGGCAGGAAAGCTGGATGTGTTCTGCGAGAAAATAGCAGAAAAAGGATTCTCGCAAGCCAGTGTGAGCGGTCCGTTGCGTTGCTTTGTCGGAGATTTCGACCAGCAGGAAGTACGTGCGGTAGCTACGGCTGCCAAGAATGAGCAGTTGATTCATTCTTTTGCTTTGGCTCTTCCACCGAGTACCGACTGGCAAACGTTGCTCCGCACTTTCGATACTTATAAGAAAAGGTTTATCAAAGAATTGGGCACTCCCGCTAAGGTGGTGGAACCTGCACTGAAAAAAGGAGATACAAATGAAGTAATCATGAAGCGGGTGGAGCGAGGCAAGTTTACGTATGGTTGCCAATGGAAGGTAATGGAAGGTACGGTGGACTTGACCATTGACCCAACTTCACGTGATTGTGAAGGTATGGTAGTGCTGAGATACACCAACGAGCAGAAATAAAAAGTAGAAAATAGATTGAAGGAGCAGTCTGAAGCGGCATGAATCGGCTTTCAGACTGCTCCTTTTTTAGGATAATGGTTGTGTTTTAGCTTCTCTTTTTCTGTTTTTTACGATAAAAAGTGTGAATTTTAAATGTTTTTCATATATTTGCCGTCGTTAGAATTTAAAACTATGAGAGTGAAAACAATGTATGGATTGTTGTTCTTCCTGGGCTTTTGCTTTGCCGGAAGAACTTTTGCACAGACACCACAACAAAATGCGGATCAGGTGCAGTCGGAGAAACAGAGTTATCGGATTACAGGTGTGGTTCTTGATGAGGAAAATCTTCCCTTGATCGGGGCCACGATTACCGTGAAAAGAGATGGAGAAAGTGACATTTACACGGTGACCGATACGGAGGGTCGTTTTAGTTTTGCAGCCAATGGAAATGAAACTACTTTGGTGGCTTCGTATATCGGTTATAGCGTGAAGAATATAGCCGTGCAAGCCAATAAGCACAAGTATGTGTTTCATTTGGCTCCAGACATGCAGAAGTTGAATGAAGTCGTGGTGACGGGTATCTTCAACCGCAAGAAGGAAGGATTCACCGGTTCGGCAGTGACTATCAAGGGGGATGACCTGAAGAAGTTCAGTACAACGAATGTGGCCAAAGCATTGTCGGCTGTGGCTCCGGGTCTTCGTTTGACCGAGAACATTGACATGGGGTCCAATCCGAACGGCATTCCTAAAATGAGTCTGCGCGGTCAGGCGAATATGGATTTTGCTTCTACTTCCCAAAATGATATTCTTTCCGTGCAGGGAGAATATGAAACGTATCCCAACCAGCCGCTGATTATATTGGATGGTTTTGAAATCAGTGCTCAGAAATTTGCCGACCTCGACCCCGAACGGGTAGCTTCGGTTACTTTGCTGAAGGACGCGGCTGCAACGGCTATTTACGGTTCGCGTGCTTCCAACGGTGTCATCGTGGTGGAATCGCGCACTCCGCAGGCTGGTAAGCTGTGGGTGTCGTATGGAGGTGAACTGCGTGTGGAAACTCCCGACCTGACAGGCTATAACCTGATGAATGCGTCCGAAAAGCTGGATGCGGAATGGCGTTCGGGTATGTACACTTCCGGAGGGTTAAGACCGGAAAAGTTGATGCTGTACCAGCGGAAACTGCGTGCTGTGAAGCAGGGGGTAGATACGTATTGGCTGGACAAACCGTTGCGCACCTCGTATCAGCAGCGTCATACGTTGACCCTGGAAGGGGGGGATGAATCGCTGCGCTACAGCTTGTATGCGGGTTTCAACACAAGCCCGGGTGTGATGAAAGACAGTAAACGTGATGTGTTTACGGGTAACTTTAATCTGCAATACCGTTTCAAGAAATTTTTGCTGAAGAACAGTCTGTCTATCGACAGTTCTACGGGTAAGGAATCTCCTTGGGGCAGCTTCCATGACTATACGATGCTGAATCCTTATCTGAAGGCTTACAATGAGGATGGCTCGATTCCGAAGTATCTGGATGACTTTTCTGCTGTTTCTATCGAGGCGGGGGCAGAGCGTTACTCGAATCCGATGTATAATACTACATTCAATTCGAAAAACAGCAACTCCAATTTGGGTATTACTGAACTGTTCAGTGCAGAATTTACACCGAATGATGACTGGCGTATTGTGGGTAACTTCTCTATCAGCAAGAATACCGGCCACAGCGACCGCTTCCGTCCGGCTCAGCACACGGCATTCGATGAGATTGGTGACCCTGCCTACCGCGGGGATTATGCCCGTACACAGAGCAGTGCAACGAAATGGTCGGGCGACTTGACGGTGAGCTATGACAAGCTGCTGAATGATACGCACTATATTACGGGTAATACCCGCTTCTCTTTGCAGGAGAATACGTCCGAAAGCTACAGTGCTTTGGTGACAGGATTCCCCAATGACAACATGGATGAGATTCTTTTCGGCCGTCGCTACAGCGAGAAGATGGAAGGTATGGAAAATACCAGCCGTCTGGTGGGCTGGGTATTGGCTGCCGGCTATTCATATAAATATAAGTATTCGGCCGATTTCAACATCCGTCTCGACGGTTCTTCTCAGTTTGGTACTGACAACCGCTGGGCTCCGTTCTGGTCGGTGGGCTTGCGCTGGGATGCAAAGAAGGAGAATTTCCTGAAGAATGCCGACTGGCTGTCCGACTTGGTGTTCCGGGCTACGTATGGTACGACCGGTTCGCAGGGTATGGACCCTTATCAGGCGCACTTGTATTATTCGTATGCCAACTTGCTGAAACCGTATTATTCTTCTGATGCCACCGGTTCGGAAATCATGGCGATGCCGAATGAGGATTTGAAGTGGCAGGATACGCACAACCTGAACTTGGGTGTGGAAATGGGATTCCTCAACGGACGTATCACGGCCCGTGCGGAATATTACCAGAAACGGACTAACAACCTGGTGACTACGATTACGCTGGCTCCGTCTTTGGGATTCAGTTCGTTCCCGGCCAACTTGGGTGAGCTGGAAAACAAGGGTATGGAATTCAGTCTGTCGTTTATCCCTTATCAGAACCGGGCGAAACAGGCTTACTGGACGGTTACGGTGAACGGTTCTCACAATGTAGACAAGCTGGTGAAGATTTCGGAAGCGATGAAGATCATGAATGAGAAGAATATGACGGGCTTGAAGGATACGCCGCTGCCGCGTTATGAAGAAGGACGGTCGCTGAACTGCATCTGGGTGGTGCCTTCTTTGGGTATCGATCCGGCTACCGGTCAGGAAATTTTGCTGAAACGGAATGGCAAGATGACAGGGGTATGGGATGCTGTGGATGCAGTGCCTGTGGCCAATACGGAACCCGACTGGCAAGGATTTATCAACTCTTCCTTTACGTATAAGGGATGGGGAGCGGATGTCAGCTTCTCTTATCGCTTTGGCGGACAGGTGTACAATCAGACATTGGTGGACCGCGTGGAAAATGCCAAACTGATGTACAATGCCGATAAGCGTGTGGCCGATTTGCGCTGGCAGAAACCGGGTGACCAGGCTCGTTTCAAGACGTTGTCTTATAATGCAGCGGATACGCAGGCTACTTCTCGTTTTATCATGGACGAGAATGTGTTCCAATGGAGTTCGCTTTCGCTGCACTACCGCATGGACCCGCAGAATGCGCCGTTCATCCGTCAGTTCGGTTTGAGCTCGGCCAAAGTGGCTTTCAACATGGAGGACATTTTTTATCTTTCTACCGTGAAACGTGAAAGAGGATTGGATTATCCGTTCTCCCGCCGTTTCTCCGTTTCATTGAATTTGACATTCTAAGCTAATTTATCGACGATTATGAAAAAATTATATATCTACTTGATGGCCGGAATGATGTCGCTGACTTCGTGCAGTGATTGGCTGGATGTCGATCCGAAGACTTCTATCCCGGCAGAAAAGCAATTTGAATCGGAATATGGGTTCAAGGATGCCTTGACAGGCGTATATCTGAAACTGACGGCTACGAATATGTATGGCCGTAATCTCACCTTTGGTTACCTGGACGAACTGGCGCAGCTGTACACGGTGGTGGGAGCTACTTCGCAGGATGAATTGTTGCAAATTTACCGGTATAAGGAGAATCTGGACACCCGTGCGCAGATTGACGGGATATATATGGCTTTCTACAATACGATTGCCAATGTGAATCACCTGTTGAAGATGCTGGAAGAAAAGCGGGAGGTGCTGGTGACGGAGCATTATTATGAGACGATGAAGGGGGAAGCGTTAGCGCTTCGTGCGTTCCTGCATTTTGATCTGCTCCGCTTGTTTGGTCCTATTTATGCGGATGAACCCAGCGGACAGGCTATTCCTTACCGGACGGAATTCAACAGTGAGGCAACGCCTATTCTTGCTGCCAATGAAGTGGTGGAGAAAATTTTGGCTGATTTGCAGGCTGCCCAGGATTTGCTGAAGGAACATGATCCGCTGGATTTCTTTACCGACCGCGAATTTGATAACGTGCTTGGAAAGGATATGTTCCTGCTCGACCGTCAGTTCCGTATGAATCTTTTTGCTGTAAAGGCAATGATGGCCCGGGTGTACTGTTATAAAGGGGATGTGGAAAGCCGCAAACTGGCTGCACAGTATGCGAAGGAGGTGATTGGTGCTACCGATTATTTCTCACTGTATAAGCAGCAATCCAACGAGAACTACAACTCCATCCGCTACCGTGAGCAGATTTTCGGTATCAGTGTCTTTGAACTGGATGAATTGCTGGAAAACAATAACATGTCAATGGCCGGACCGGAATATGTGGAGAACAGTCTGCAACGCCGGTATGTGCTGGATGATGAGAAGTATACTGATTTTTATGATATGTCCAGCGGTGGATCGAACGACTGGCGCACATTGAATGTGATGTTCGGTATGACGCCGAGCCGTTATCATTATTCGTTGAAATATAATCAGAGCAAATTGCAGAATAACGCTGAGGGAATGGATGCCATGCCACTGATTCGTCTGCCGGAGATGTATTACATTGCCATTGAATGTGCTCCAACGGCTAAGGAGGCTGCCGACTTACTTAATGAATTCCGCCAAAGCCGTGGCTGGTCGTTTGATGACGACGTAACTGCCGAAGGTCTGGATGACTTGGATGTAAACTCGAAGGAAGACAAGACAAAGACGAAGCGCATCAATCACTTGATGAGGGAAGTGCGCAAGGAATATTTTGCGGAGGGACAGCTGTTCTTCTTCCTGAAGGCGCATCATTATAAGACGTTTGCCGGTTCTGTGTTTGAAGAAATGACACCGGTGCTTTATCAATGGCCTTTGCCGGATAATGAAACGATTTTTGGTAATAACTCAAAATAAGGATGTTCATGAAAAAGATATTATTCATAGTGAGTGTGCTGTTGGCAGGAGGGCTTGCCGGCTGCTCGGAAAATGAAATCGAATTATATAATCAGGAGGTATGTCTTAATTTTGCCAATCCGGGCTGGTCTACAGAGTTTACGGATGCGGATTATGTAAACGGGGTGACTACGAAGGAAGCACCTGTGACGGTGGAACTGCAGGGTAACCTGCTGACTGCACCGCGTACGTTCTGCCTGAAAAACCAGGAAGCGGAAGGCTACAAGGAAACGGTGACGGCCGACTTTGCCAATCCGTATACGTATGAGAACCTGGAAGGGGTGACGCAGAAGTTGACTGTGCAGGTTCACCGTCCCAAGCGACCGACCGATGGAATAGGCAATAGAGCGTGTGCTTGTCAGGTGGTATTCGATTATGCCAATGCCCAGCATCAGTTTCCGGAAGGCCGGGTGGATAAGGCTATGGTGAATATTGTGGTTTCTTTCAAAATTAAGCCTACTGAATGGGATGACGCAGGCTCTATGTATGGTGCCTTCAGTATTAATAAGTATCTCTTTATGATGGATACATTGAAAAAAACGTATGCTGATGTAGCGTATGATGATGCCTCATTGGAGCAGGTTAAGAAGGCTTATGAGGAGTATCTGAAAACCAATCCGCCGCTTTTGGATGACAAAGGACAGGAAATCACGTTTCCTTAACACTAACGGATAAAAATAGCAATTATGAAAGGTTTATATCGAAATATAATAGCTTGGGTAAGTGTGGCTTTGCTGGCTACGGCTTGCTATGAAGATAAGGGTAATTATGATTACCGCGAGATTAATGACGTGCAGGTGGAGCTGCCAAAGGTTTCGGTTCGCTTGCCGTTGCAAGGGGAGACAGAGATTGTGGTGGAGCCTTCTTTGACTCAGACTCAGATTGGCAATGAGGAGAATCTTCGTTTTAAGTGGTATGTGGGTACAATGTCTTCGGAATATATCTGTGAAGAGAAGGATTGCCAAGATAATCACTTCCATTTTTACAGTGAGGAGAAGGTGTTCCGTATGAAGGTGAGTGCCGATTATAATCAGAAATTGCAGCTGTTGCTGGAGGTGCATGATGTGGTAGGGGATACCAAATGTTACCAGAAGCAGGAGGTGAAGATCGTGAAGCCTCTGAGCAATACGTGGTTTGTGTTGCAGGAGGTAGGCGGTAAAGGTCAGCTGGGGGTAGCTGACGGCGAACAGGATCAGGCTTTGATTGCTCCGGATGCTTGCCAGACGCTGTATCACACTACTTTCCCGTTGCAGGGAAAGCCGCTCTCTATTGATTGCCGTCACAACTATGGTCCGCGGTATTACCAGATTCCGATGGGAGCACCTTCTGTGATGCCGATGATGATTTTGTGTACCAATCAGGATATGCAACTGATTTATCCTACCACTTTAAAGGCGAAGCATGGTATAAAGGATATGGTGTATGGGGCTGTCAAGGCTGGAACCACTACCTGGAAGCCTTCTTATTATCATCATGCCAACTACGGGGAAGTGGTGTGCGACCAAGGTCGTTTGTGGCATTCGCTGATGGATGGTTATGCAGTCTATTATTCCGTGAAGGATGATGAAGGTAAGGCAGTTGAGGCGGATAAGGCTGTGGAACTGGATGATATGTCTTATCTAATTTATGATGAGAAGAAACACCGTTTCTTGTCGTATTCTTATGGTTCGATGGACGGCTTTATGATCAGTTTCTATAAGACACAGTATGTGCGTGGAAACAAAGGTTCTAACTGGGACGACCAGGGTGTGAAGTCGGCTTATCCGTTGGAGTCGGCCGGTGAATTGTTCAATCCGAGCCAGATTGATCCGAGCTGGAAGGTTCAGTCTATGATCAGTTCGAATAACTTTGCTATGGCAATGGCTTCTGTGGGTGGTTCTGCACTGAAGGTGCTGGAGTTTACTTCTTCGACAGAGGAAAGTGTGGCAGGTCTGTATGAACTGAATGTTCCCGATGGAGCGAAGGTGGAAGATTGCAAGTTTACTACGTCTTATGCTTATAGCCGGATTTTCTTCTTTGCTGTGGGCAACAAGGTGTATAAGGTGGATTTGAACCGCGGTACGCCTAAGATGTCGATGATTTATGAACACAGTGACGCGTCTGCCCGTACGGCGGCTCTTAAGTTTAAGGAGGTGAACAAGGATGAGGATAATCCGAACCGCTATGAAATGCAGCTGGGTGTGGCATTCAACTTAGCTGACGGCTCGGGCAGTGTGGTGGAATTGAAACTGAATGCGGCCGGTGACGTGAAGCGTGAAGAAGGTAGTATGTATGAATACAAGGGATTCAAGACGATCGTTGATATTGCTTACAACTATGGTGAATAGGTTGTGGGCGTGTCTATAAGGTTAAAGAAGCAGGTGTGTCTCTATGATGGGTGTCATAGGAGGCACACCTCTTCTGATTTTTAGTAACTCGTTGTCGAAAGTAAAGATATGATACGATTTTTGTTGCATAGGAAAGGATGGCTCTGTTTCTGGTTGGGGATGGGATTTCTGACCGGAAGCCGGGCACAGGAGCCGGTACAAACTGTGCCAGACTTGCCTGCTTTGGATGTTTTTTGGAAGGGGCAGGAACAGCCGAAGGGAGAACAGGGAATGTTTGTCACTTACCGGTTGGGTGATAAAATTTACTGGGAGGTTCCCGATAGTCTGTTGGGACGTGACATGATGCTTACGCACACGGTCCTGCAGGCTCCCGCCCGCAGGAAACGCGACATGGATAAGAAGTTTGGTTTTGCGGGCGATTTGTTTGGTCCTATTATGCTCCGTTTTCAAAAACAGGCGGGTGAATTGTGGGTGGTTGAACCCTATTTCGACCGAGTTTTTGACGGAAAAGGAGGGACGGTGACGGATATTGCCCGCTTGCGCGGAGATGAGGGGCTGTATGAAACGCTGCCGATTTGTGCCGTCGGACCGCATAGTTCGCTGGTGGAGGTAAGTTCTTGGCTAAAGAGCAGTCCGCTGTTTTCGCTGAGTTCGGTTTCTTTTGATTTGGCTATCGGCGGGGAAATTTATTCGAAGCGGAAGGTAGAAAGTGTAGAAGGCAGACCCGACCGTATGCTGATTCGCCGGAAATCGGGGTTTAAGACGTCCACCCTGTTTCGTCCGGGAGCACCGCAAACGCCGAGTCATGAGACAGACTGGGAGACGGGTAGCTGTTTGTCTTTGCTCCCTCCTCCGTTGGAGCCATTACCCGGAAGTGCCTCGTATTTTTCCATTCATCAGAGGCTTTTTGGCGAGCAGGAAGGCAGGCGGTTTCTTTCGAAGCGCTGGCGACTGGAACTGACGCCAGAAGACAGTGTGCGCTATCAGAAGGGGGAGCGGGTGAAGCCTGTTCGTCCGATTGTGTTCTATATTGACAAGCATACGCCGGAGCGTTGGAGAAAGGTGGTCAAGGAAGCCGTGGAAGCTTGGCAGCCGGTGTTTGAAAAAGCGGGTTTCCGAGAAGCTATCTCTGCCCGTATGGAACCCACTGCTGAGGAGGATCCGTTGTTTTCTGTGTTCGACAGTCAGTATCCGTATATTTCTTGGAAGACATCGGGGATGAACAATGCGTATGGTCCCACGCCTTGTGAGGCGCGTTCGGCTGAAATCATGGCTTGTCATGTGGGAATTTTTAGCAGTGTGCTGGATATTCTGCAGCGCTGGTATTTCGTGCAGTGTGGAGCTGTGGATCCGGATGGATGCCTCACGGAGTATCCGGATTCACTGATGGGTGAATTAATCAAGCTGGTTGTGACGCATGAAGTGGGGCATACATTAGGTCTGGAACATAATCATTTTGGAAGTAGTGCTTATGCTATCGAGCAGCTTCGTGATAATGATTTCCTGACTCGTCACGGTATGGGAACTTCAATCATGGATTATATGCGGTGCAACTATGCGTTGCGTCCGGGCGACCGGACCGACTTGCGCAACCGGATTGCTCGTATCGGGGTGTATGATTATTGGGCCATTGAGTGGGGCTATCGTATTTTCCCCGGAAAGACGGTGGAGGAGCGGAACAGGCAGCGTGCGGAATGGATGCGCAAAGAATGGGAAGATCCTGAAAAGTGGTTTGTCGACCAGGGGGATGTGCGTGCTCAGGCAGAGGATTTGGGGAACGATGCGATGGCATTCAATGCGCAGGGCATGGAGAATCTGCGTTATTTAAGTGAGCAGGAAAGGCTCTGGACTCCGGCAAATGCAATGGAACGAAGGGTGATGCAGCGCAGGTATACGGAAATGATTTCAATGGCGGAGATATGGATGCAGCATGTGATGTATCATTTGGGCGGACGTTTTCGTCCGGATCCCTTCAGCGGATCTGCTGATTTCCGTTTTGAGACGGCGGCCAATAACCGTCGGGCACTGGATTTTATGCTGACTTACTTTTTTGAGCCTCCGGTGTGGCTGTTTGCTGCCGAGCGTGCCAAGGCTTTGCAACTTGATTCGGAGGAGTGGTTTGATTCGTTCTGCAACCGTAATCTACGGATGCTGATGGAGCGTTGGGAGCAAGTGGATTATGTACAGGCAGGTGATGCGGAGGCTTATGGGCTGGAGGAAATGGCTGAGGCAATCCGGGGAACGCTTTTCAAGGAATGGTCGGCAGGAGCCGATGTGGAGCCGTTGAAGTTTGTGCTGCAGAAAGCATATATCAGGCAGCTCCGGAAACAAGTGGATAAGGGTAGCCGCGTTTCTTCTCATCTTCTGGCTGTGGCCTGGAGGGAACTGAAGGAAATCCGTCTGGCTGCTTTGAAGTATGCCTGCAAAGCACAGCCGGGAAGAGCTAAAGGGCAGGTAGAAGAATTGTTACAGGTCTATTTAAATGAAATATGATATGAAAAAGAAATGGATAGCAATGTTGAGTGCGTTGCTGATGGTACTCTATACAGCCGGAGCGCAAACGGCTTCTTATCAGGTTTTGTCGGGTAAGGAAACGGTATGCTGTGGAGGTGTCTTGCCGGTGTATCAGCAGGAGGGGAAGGTCTTTTTGGAGATTTCTCCTGCCATGCAAGGGCGTGAATGGTATATTTCGGCTCAGATAGATAAGGGTTTTGATTTGATTGACCGCCCGGCCAAGAGTGTGGGGGTGGTGCGTGTCCAGCTTTCGGATGATAAGAAAGAGGTACTGTTGGAGCAGCCTTTCTATTCCGAACGGATCTGTGATCCGGACAGTGAGTTGATTCCGGCTTTCGGAGCTTCTAATTATCAGCGTCATGGAATGCGGTTGCCGGTGGCTGAAGTGTTGCCGGACGGCAGAGCATTGGTAGATGTGACGGATTTGCTGGTCACGGGCAATGACTGGTTTGAGTATATGTATGCTTCGATAAGAGGCTTGGATGGTTCAAAATCTAAGATTCGGGGGGTGCGTGCCTTGGCCGATGGCGTGCATTTCACGATTCAACGGCAGCATGGATATGAGTCTGAGCGGGCGATGCTTTCCAGTTCTGCTATGATCTTGCCGGCTTCCAGTATTCCTTTGCAGGTAAGTTGTGTGATTCGTGTGTTGCCCAAGCAGGATATGGCTATACGGCTGGCAGAACCTGAAAGTTCGTATCAGGTGGTTTCTTTTACAGACTACGGACAGGACCCGTATACTACAATCAAGGATTCGCTGGTGATTCGTTGGCGGATGGAACCAGCGGAAGCAGAGCGTGCACGCAGCCGAAAAGGCAAGCTTGTGTATCCTAAACAGCCGTTGGTTTTTGCTATTGACGGTTATTTCCCTGAGGTGTATGTGAAGGCGGTGGAAGAGGCTGTAGCAGGCTGGAATAAAGCGTTGGAGCAAGCTGGATTTAGGGATGCACTGCTGACCCGACGGATGAAACGGGAGGAACCGACTGCCGGAGAGCGGGCACTGATTGCCTATGATATGGGGCCGACTGGTGTCAAGGGAACATTGGCTCATCATCCTCGTACCGGAGAAATTTTGCAATGTCGCATTAATATAGGGCATGGATTTTTGCCGGAACGGTGTGTTGCCTGGGAGTGGCTGACGGGTGAGCAAGCGAAAGATGTGGAACTGTTGCGAGTGGAAGTGGCCAAGATGGTTGGGGAAATGTTGGGGCTTCGTTCTCGTAAATCCCTTCCTTTGCTGGCTTCATCGGATTACAAACCTGACCGATATGCACTTTATGCCTTGTCAGAAGGGTATCGTCCTTTTCTGCAGGCGGCATCTCCGTTGGAGGAACGTGATTTGCTTCATCGTTATTTGCAGACCACTTTCGGTTCTAAAGTGCCGGGAATGGTAGATAAAGAGGAGGCTGTTCTCTCTGCTTATGCTTCTTCTTTGGAGAAAATGAAACAGCGGTTTGCCAGCTTGGATCAATATAAGAAAGGAAATGTGCGTGAATTCTATCGGAAAGGGCTGAAATGTTACGGTGAGTGTATAGTTGCTTTGTCGGACTGGATAGGGTCGGATCGTCCGGCTGATGAGCAAAGAAAGGCTATGCATCTGCTGAGTGAGTATGTGTTTAGGGGCAGTGAAGCGTTCTCCAACCGTTATGCTGAAGCAGGCGGTATGGAAGACAGGCGTTTTCATATAGGGGAACCTGTCAAGGAGGTGTTCGAGAAATTGCTGTCTCCCGATACACACACTGCCTTGGTGCGTGCCGGTTGGTATGCTTTGGGCGATAAGTCGTTCACGGCGGATGTGTTTTTTGCTGATTTGTATGCTTCCCTTTTTCAGGACTTCCGGCCGGACAGCCGTTTCTCTTATGAGCAGCTGGACCGGATGGTGCAATGTGTAGAGGTATGGAAGAAGGTGGTGGCAACTGTTCCGGAAGAAGAAAGTGTGGGGTATCAGCGCTTGGCATCCGAATGGAAGCATGTGAAATCCCGGTTGCAGCAACTGGCTCAAGAACATGTACAGCCTCAAGTCCGTTCTCTCTGTGAGTGGATGATCCGGTAGTGTGTTTTTGAGGTTGGGAGGATGCAGATGAAAGAAATTCGTTTATCTTTGTCCGGTGAATAAGGAAAGAAAGAATGAACTGGTTACTTGAAATAAAAAAGCCCTTTGTGTGGATGCTCCGTTTCCGCCACCGTTGCGGATATGGGGTGCATTCTCCTTTTGCCTTCAGTCTGATAACGGATGTGATGTATGAAAAAAGAGCTTACTATGCGTATGCTCGCTTGGAACAGGAGCAGAAAAGGCAGGGACTGGCAGGAGTGGAGTGGACAGGTAGTTGTAAGATGAATCGTTTTCTGTTTCGTCTTGTCAACCGGATTCAGCCCTCTGTTACTGTTGAGGTGGGGCGTCCGTCTTTGGCTTCCCATTATATGCAAGCTGCCAAGCCGTCTGCTTCGTATCTTTTTGCATCCGATTTGTCGGAACTCTTTCTGGAAACCGGTGTACCGGTTGATTTGCTTTATTTGAACGATTGGAAACGGCCGGAAGTGATGGAGCAGGCTTTTGAAGTTTGTGTGCAGCGCGTAGCTTCTTCCGGTGTGTTTGTTGTGCATGGCATCGGTTACTCTAAAGAAATGAAAGCGCTTTGGAAACGGTTGCAGGACGATGAGCGGGTGGGCATTACTTTCGACTGGTATGATGTGGGGTTGCTTTATTTTGATAAGACAAAAATTAAACAACATTACATTGTCAACTTTTGACCATGGTGGGTTGTGTTGTTAATAGCTGTTACCTAAAAACGATTCATATGAAGAAGAGTCTTGTTTACACCAAAACCGGAGATAAAGGAACCACCAGTCTGGTGGGTGGAAGCCGGGTTCCTAAAAACCACATTCGTCTGGAAGCTTATGGCACCGTAGATGAACTCAATGCTTGTTTGGGCTGGTTGTTGACGTATCTCACCGATGAGGCCGACCGTCAGTTTGTGCAGGGCATTCAGCATCGGTTGTTTGCTATCGGTTCCCACTTGGCCACCGACCAGGAAAAAATGTCTTTGAAACCGGCCAGTATCTTGATGAAGGAAGATGTGGAGAAAATTGAACAGGAAATCGACCGGCTGGATGAGAAGTTACCGCCTATCCGTGCGTTTGTCCTTCCGGGAGGCTGTCGCTCAGCTGCAGTGTGTCATGTGTGCCGCACGGTGTGCCGTAGGGCAGAAAGACGCATCTTGACTTTGTCTGAAACTTGTAAAATCTCTCCCGAAGTGCTGTCTTTTGTAAACAGATTATCAGATTATTTGTTTGTTTTATCCAGGAAATTGAATTTGGATGGACAAAATAATGAAATATTCTGGGATAATAGTTGCAAATGAATTATTTTATTATACTTTTGCCGAGAATTTAAACAAGTTGATTTTTAGTATTCACTTTAATACTTATCATTATGTATTGGACATTGGAATTAGCATCCAAGTTGGAAGATGCTCCCTGGCCGGCAACCAAGGATGAATTGATTGATTATGCCATGCGTTCAGGTGCTCCTCTTGAAGTGATTGAGAACCTCCAAGAGATGGAAGATGAAGGCGAAATCTATGAAAGTATAGAAGATATTTGGCCGGATTATCCAAGCAAGGAAGATTTTTTCTTCAACGAAGAAGAGTATTAATAGCCTTTAGCATAAATCAAAAACAACTGATCAGCGGGACAAACAAAGTGTATTTGTTTGTCCCGCTGGTGTTTTTGTGGGGAAAGCTTGTATCAGAATACAGGCATTTTCCAGATAAATCCCACAGAGATGCGGTGGGTGTCGTAATTTTTCTGTCCCCTGGCTACGGCTTTGGAGGTAAAGTCGTAGGTGCGGCCCACATACGTGAGGAAAAAGTGCAGGTTGCTTTCCATGGGATAGAACTCGATTCCTCCCAGATAGCCCCATGAAGTGCGGTATTTGCCTTTGGAGGCATATTCGCTATTCTTGTCGACAGAGGCTGTCTCATACATACCTTTGGCAAAAACATGCCATTTGGGTAGGAAGCGGTAGTTGCATTGAGCTACTAAAGAAAGGTAGCTGACATCGGTCATGTTGTATCCCTGAGGACGGCCTACAATGCCGGTAATGATGCCGGTACGGTCGATTCCTTCTTTAGAGTACATGAAATCAACAAAAGCATGCCATTTGTTGAGGTTGAGTTCATTGCCTAACGCATAGTAGTACATTCTGTGTCCTTTTGTTTCGCTCAGTATGGCTGCCGAATAGCGTGTCTTAACCACGTTACTGTAGTTGGCATTCCAGTTGATATTATATACGAGGGGGAGTTTGCTGTCTTTCAGGTCAGGCATTTCTCCGTTTTCGCCTACCACCACTCCGTATGTTTCCCGGAAAGAAGCGTTGCGGTTGTTCAGCACTTGAAGATTGATTTCATGTTTGGGCGTGAGCTGATAGCTTAGGTTGACACCGGTCAAGAAACATTCGGTATTGGCTCCCATATCACTGAACTCATACACTTCAATCGGGTTCTGGTCAAATTCCATTCCTCCATAAAAAGCCGAATGTTTGCCGAGGAGCAATGAAGTGCGCTGATTCAGCTTGACCCCGATATAGGCATAATCGATGGAAGCTGGCAGATTGTCTTCGCGGTTGCTGCCGTCGTTTGAGCGGTTGAGCCGCTGGCGGTAATGATAAGAAAGCCAGTGGTTGATGTTCCCTTTCGCTTCGATGCGCAGATCGTTCATTCGGAACTTCCCTTCCTGAAATCCTCTTTGGAAATGTGTGTCGAAGCCTCCGCGCATGTAGAGGGAAAGATTGAATTTGTCGGTCTTCTTTTTCATGTTTGTCAGTTCTTCCCATATCGGTGTGTCGGGTGTAAATTTTTCTTTTTCTTTAGTCTCTTGTGCATGAATCTCACCCGTCAGGCAGGCAAGAAGGAATGTCATAAAGATTATTTTTCTCATAAGTATAGCTGTTTTTATCGCATGGAATACCTTAATAAATGCAAATATAGGTCTTTTATTCTGTTATTTTGTTATTTTCTTCTCCTAAAAAGAAAAAACTCACAGAATATTTCTTCATCCATAAAAAAAACAGATACCTTCGTAGGTAGTTAATCTGAATATGAAGTTATTTGTTAATATAGAAAATCACTATGGTACAGAATTTATCTAAAAAAACTCGTATAGAGAGTGACTTGATTGGAAGTCGTGAAGTGCCTGAAAGTGCTTTGTATGGAGTTCAGACATTGCGTGGTATTGAGAATTTCAATATCAGTAAGTTTCACCTGAATGAGTATCCGCTGTTTGTGCGGGCTCTGGGTATTACCAAAATGGGTGCAGCCATGGCAAACCATGAACTGGGCCTGCTGACTGACGCGCAGGCGGATGCTATTGTGAAAGCCTGCCAGGAGGTGATGGATGGCCAGCATGCCGAGCAGTTTCCTGTGGATATGATTCAGGGAGGTGCCGGTACGACAACTAACATGAATGCCAACGAAGTGATTGCCAACCGGGCTTTGGAACTGATGGGGTATCAGCGGGGTGAATATCAATATTGCTCTCCCAATGATCATGTGAACCGCTCACAGTCTACCAATGATGCTTATCCTACTGCGATTCATATCGGACTTTATTATACGCACCTCAAACTGGTGGAACATTTCCAGGCTTTGATTGCTTCTTTCCGCAAGAAGGCTGAGGAGATGGCGCATGTTATCAAGATGGGACGTACACAGCTGGAGGATGCTGTTCCGATGACGTTGGGACAGACGTTCAATGGCTTTGCCAGCATCTTGGAACATGAGGTGGAGAATTTGAATTTTGCAGCAAGAGATTTCTTGACGGTGAACATGGGTGCTACGGCTATCGGTACGGGTATCACGGCCGAGCCGGAGTATGCAGAAAAGTGTGTCGCTGCTTTGCGTAAGATTACCGGACTGGATATCCAGTTGGCAGATGACCTGGTGGGAGCTACTTCGGATACTTCTTGTATGGTGGGCTATTCGGGTGCCATGCGGAGAATTGCTGTGAAGATGAACAAAATCTGCAACGATTTGCGACTGTTGGCATCTGGTCCGCGCTGTGGATTCGGTGAAATTAACCTGCCGGCCATGCAGCCCGGTTCTTCCATTATGCCGGGTAAGGTGAATCCGGTGATTCCTGAGGTGATGAATCAGATTGCTTATAAGGTCATCGGAAACGATCTTTGCGTGACCATGAGTGGAGAGGCTGCTCAGATGGAATTGAATGCGATGGAACCGGTCATGGCACAGTGCTGTTTTGAATCGGCCGACTTGTTTATGAACGGATTTGATACGCTGCGTACGTTGTGTATTGATGGCATTACGGCCAATGAAGACCGTTGCCGCCAGGAGGTGCACGACAGTATCGGAGTGGTGACAGCTTTGAATCCGGTAATCGGTTACAAAAACTCTACTAAGATTGCGAAAGAGGCTCAACAGACAGGTAAGGGTGTTTATGAACTGGTGTTGGAACATGATATTCTGTCGAAAGAAGATCTGGATACCATTCTGAAACCGGAGAACATGATTAAGCCTGTGAAGCTGGATATTCATCCCAACCATTGATAGTTTGGCCTATTTTCCTATCTTTGCAGCGAATAATTTAAAATTTCGATTTTTATGAAAAAAATTTTTGCTGCTCTATTGGTAATGGCATGTGTAGGTATGACGCTGCCGGTTCAGGCGCAGATTCACTTCGGTGTGAAGGGAGGTTTGAACTTGTCGAAAGCAAGTTTTTCCCATGTGGAAGATAACTTTAAAAAAGACAACTTTACCGGTTTCTTCATCGGACCGATGGCGGAAGTCACGATTCCTATTGTAGGACTGGGGGTAGATGCTTCGTTGCTTTTCTCACAGCGAGGAGTGAAGGTGTCTGAGGAGAATGTGGAATATACAGTTAAGCAAAACGGTATTGATATTCCCATTAATCTGAAGTATACCATCGGCCTGGGAAGTCTGGCTGCCGTTTATCTGGCTGCAGGTCCCGACTTCTATTTCGATTTTGAAGGCAACAAAATGATCGACGATGTGAGGACTGACAAGAAGAAGGCTGAAGTGGGTATCAACGTGGGTGCCGGTGTGAAATTGCTGAGACATCTGCAAGTAGGTGCCAACTACAATATCCCCCTGAATGATACGGCAAAGTTCCAGGGTGAGGCCGGTTCTTACAAGACCAAGACCTGGCAGGTATCTGTGGCGTATATCTTTTGATTGAACATCGAGATTTACATAGTGGAAAGAGACTTCTGTTCGCGCAGAAGTCTCTTTTTTTGTATCTTTGTACCTGCAATGAAAAGGTATGTAGATGTCATATTACCCCTTCCACTTCCCAAGTGTTTCACTTATTCTTTGCCGGATGAGTATGCGGAAGATGTGAAGATTGGATGCCGGGTGGTTGTTCCATTCGGACGGAAGAAGTATTATACAGCGATTGTGCGCAATGTCCATTATTGTGCGCCAACTGACTATGAGGTGAAGGAGGTGTCGGCTTTGCTGGATGCAGATCCTGTGCTGTTGCCGCAGCAGTTTTCGTTTTGGGAATGGATAGCCGATTATTATCTTTGTACGCAGGGTGATGTATATAAGGCGGCGTTGCCTTCCGGATTGAAACTGGAAAGTGAAACCATTGTGGAGTATAATCCGGATTTTGAGGCGGAGGCTCCTTTGACGGAACGGGAGCAGCGTATACTCGATTTGCTTTCGGCGGATAGGCAGCAGTGTGTCACTAAACTGGAAAAGGACAGCGGTTTGAAAAACATTCTTACTGTCATCAAATCGCTTCTTGATAAGGAAGCTATCTTCGTGAAAGAAGAACTGAAGCGTACTTATAAGCCTAAGATGGAGGCGCGGGTGCGGCTGGCAGGAAAGGTGAGTGAAAAGCAGTTGCATATTTTGTTTGACCTTCTGTCGCGGGCACCGAAACAGCTGACCTTGTTGATGAAATACGTGGAGTGTTCGCGGTTGCTAAGCGGGGAGACTCCGGTGGAGATATCCCGCAAAGAATTACTGCAGCAGGCCAATGTTTCTTCTGCCATTCTGAACGGCCTTGTGGAGAAGAAGATTTTTGAGATTTATTATCATGAAATAGGGAGGCTGCAGGCCGACTGTCAGTCGGTGATGCCCTTGAATCCTTTAAATAGTTTCCAACAGCGGGCTCATGATGAGATCGTTGCTTCGTTTCGTGAAAAAAATGTGTGTCTGCTGTATGGGGTGACTGCCAGCGGGAAGACGGAAATCTATATTCATCTGATTGAAGAAACCATCCGGCAGGGAAAACAGGTGCTGTATCTGTTGCCGGAAATTGCATTGACAACTCAAATTACCGAGCGTCTGCAACGGGTGTTCGGTTCGCGCTTAGGTATTTATCATTCCAAATTTCCGGATGCGGAACGGGTAGAAATCTGGCAGAAGCAGCTGGGGGCAGCCAACTATGATATTATCTTAGGTGTTCGTTCTTCGGTTTTTCTTCCGTTTCAGAATTTGGGATTGGTGATTGTGGACGAAGAGCATGAAACGACCTATAAGCAGCAGGACCCGGCTCCTCGCTACCATGCGCGCAATGCGGCAATTGTGCTGGCTATGATGTATGGTGCCAAGACATTGTTGGGAACCGCAACGCCTTCCATTGAGACATGGCAGAATGCGGTGGCTGGAAAATATGGTTTTGTGCAACTAAAGGAGCGGTATAAAGAGATTCAGTTGCCCGAAATTGTGCCGGTGGATATTAAAGAACTGTATCGGAAGAAACGGATGGTGGGTCCTTTTTCTCCGTTGCTTATCCAGTATATGCGTGAAGCACTTGATCAGAAAGAGCAGGTGATTCTTTTCCAGAACCGGAGAGGATTTGCTCCGATGATTGAATGTCGTGTGTGTGGTTGGGTACCTAAATGTCAGAATTGCGACGTGAGTCTCACTTACCACAAAGGCATCAATCAACTGACGTGTCATTATTGCGGATATACGTATCAGGTGCCTGTACGCTGTCCGGCTTGTGACGGCACGGAACTGACTAACCGTGGCTTTGGTACAGAAAAGATAGAAGATGATATCAAGGTGATTTTCCCTGAAGCGAAAGTAGCCCGTATGGATTTGGATACGACGCGCACCCGTTCGGCCTATGAAAAAATTATTGCTGATTTTGAACAAGGAAAAACGGATATTCTCATTGGTACGCAAATGGTGTCTAAAGGATTGGATTTCGATCACGTAAGTGTGGTGGGTATCTTGAATGCAGATACGATGTTGAATTATCCCGATTTCCGTTCATACGAAAGGGCTTTCCAGCTTATGGCACAGGTGGCAGGGCGTGCTGGTCGGAAAAACAAACGGGGAAGAGTGGTGCTTCAGACCAAGAGTATCGATCATCCTATCATCCATCAAGTGATAGCCAACAATTATGAAGGTATGGTGGACGGACAGCTGGCCGAGCGGCAGATGTTTCATTATCCTCCTTACTACCGCTTGGTTTATGTCTATCTGAAGAATAAAAATGAAGGATTGCTTGAACAAATGGCTGCCGTTATGGGAGACAAGCTCCGGGCTGTATTCGGTAACCGTGTACTGGGACCGGATAAGCCGCCGGTGGCAAGGGTGCAGACGCTCTATATCCGGAAAATTGTGTTGAAAGTAGAACATACAGCACCCATGGCACGGGCTCGTGAACTTCTCTTGCGCATTCAGCGGGAGATGCTGGAAGATGATCGCTACCGTTCACTTATCGTTTATTATGATGTGGATCCGTTGTAGAGATTGAAACTTGTAACTCCATCTTTACTGAAGCCGGATTAGATGCTTTCATTTTAGGTGATGCCTATTTTGTTAGATTATAATTATCATCGATATGACTATATTTATGAAGCTTGATTTGATTCTATTCATTTCATTCCTATTTTCTTTGTGCGGTTGTGTTCAAAAGCCCTCTTTGCACCAGTTGAAATGGGAGTTATCTCAAATAAATGGTTTTCCTTCATCTGAAAGGGGAATGGAGCAGGGAGTATCTGCTTGCTATGCTGGTATCTTAGGGCACAAAATTATCCTTGCGGGTGGATGCAACTTCCCTGATGTTCCGGCAAGTCAAGGTGGAAAAAAGAAATTTTATCATGGTATTTATATGGCCGATCTTCCTTCCGATTCGGTCTTTCACTGGCGTAAAGTTGGTGACCTTCCGCTTCCGATGGCCTATGGTTTTTCTGCTGTGCATGCCAATCGGTTGATTTGTGTGGGAGGTACGGATGGCACTTGTTCGCAGTCTGCTGTGTGGAGTATCCGTTTGACTGAAGAAACGGATGGGGTAGTGGTTGATTCTTTGCCTTCTTTACCCTATACTCTTGATAATATGTGTGGACTGGTGGTTGGAGACCGTTTGTTGGTGGCAGGAGGTAATAGCGACGGGATTCCTTCTAATGATTTCCTTTCTTTAAACTTGCAGGATGTATCTTCAGGGTGGGAGGTGCTTCCTTCTTTCCCCGGTGATGCCCGTATCCAGCCGGTATGTGCTGCGCAGCAGGTAGGGGAGGGATACCGTTTCTATCTTTTTGGAGGATTTGCACCTGCCGTTTCAGGGAAACAGCCTTCTCTTTCCATTGATGGATATTGTTATTCTTCGGAAACGAAGCAGTGGAGTGCCTTGGCTGCTCCTAGTGATGAAACTGGTGAAACTGTATCTTTAGGAGGCGGAACGGGAGTGATTCTGCAAAACAGGTGGGCTTTATTTACGGGTGGAGTTCATAAAGATATATTTCTTTCTGCACTTCGTTCGCCTGCCAAAGATTATTTGTTGCATGCTCCGGAATGGTATCGCTTTAATGATCGTCTTTTTCTTTTTGATATGCAACAGCATAGTTGGACAGTGCTGCTTCGTTCTTCACATTTGGCTAGAGCGGGGGCTGTGTTGGTGGGTGATGGAGTGAATTCTTTCTATAATATAAATGGAGAATTGAAACCGGGTATCCGTACACCCGAAATCACGCAAATCAGCTGTGTGGAAAAGTAAATGTCGGAGTTGGATTATAATAATTAAAAGTGGATTAGTCTGTATGAAACGAATTTTATTTGTGTGTCTGGGAAATATCTGCCGTAGTTCTTCGGCTGAGGGAGTCATGAAGCATTTGGTGAAGGAAGCCGGTCTTGAAAAAGAGTTTGAGATTGATTCGGCAGGTATTCTTTCTTATCACCAGGGGGAATTGCCGGACAGCCGAATGCGGGCACATGCTGCGCGCCGGGGGTATGACTTGGTGCATCGTTCTCGACCGGTGTGTACCGATGATTTTGAACATTTTGATTTAATCATCGGTATGGACGACCGGAACATAGATGACTTGAAGGATCGGGCTCCTTCAGTAGCGGCTTGCGAGAAGATTCATCGAATGACGGAATTTTGTACACGTATGGTGGCCGATCATGTCCCCGACCCCTATTATGGAGGGGCCGAGGGATTTGAGTATGTGCTTGATGTACTCGAGGATGCGTGTGCCGGATTGCTTACTTTTTTAACTCAGGATAGCTGATGCGAGTGTGGTAGGCAATCTTTAGTTTTTCCTTGAATACCGTTTTTACCGTGGCAATGTCTTTGAAGGTGATTGGACATTCCTTGAAATAACCGTCAGCAACTTGGGAGTCGATGATTTTTTCGACCAGGTTGCTGATGCTTTCTTCTGTGTATTCGGGCAGGCTGCGCGAAGCGGCTTCTACAGAATCGGCCATCATGAGTACGGCTTGTTCTTTTGTGAAGGGGTTCGGGCCGGGATAAGTGAATTTTTCTTCATCTGGCTCTTCATCGGGATGCTCGTTTTTCCATGAAATATAGAAATACTTGGTGGTTCCCCGTCCGTGGTGAGTGCAGATGAAATCTCTCACAGCTTTCGGCAGATTGTGTTTGTCGGCAAGTTTCAGTCCGTCGGTAACGTGGCTGATAACAACTTGTGCACTTTGTTCGTACCCCAGGTTCTTGTGCGGATTGACTCCGCCCGACTGATTTTCAGTGAAGAAGGCAGGATTTTCCATTTTCCCGATGTCGTGATATAGGGCACCGGTACGCACCAGCTGGCTTTTAGCTCCGATGCGGATTGCCGCTTCAGCAGCTAAGTTGGCAACTTGCAGTGAGTGCTGGAAAGTGCCCGGTACGGTTTCGGACATTTGTCTCAGCAGACTGTTGTTGATGTTAGAGAGTTCCACGAGTGTGACATTGGAGGTAAAGCCAAACGTCTTTTCGAGTAAAAACAGCAAAGGGTAGGCAAACAACAGGAGCAGTCCGTTGATGCAGAAATAGCTGTACATCCTCATGTTTAGTTTGGAAAAGTCGGATGCCAGTCCGTTTTCGGTCATCAGTTCGAAAGCAAAATACACAGCTATGTATGTCAGGATAACTAAGACGGCTGTGCGAAATAGCTGTGACCGTTGCGAAAGTTCCTTCAGGCTGAATATCGCTACCATGCCGGCTGCCAGTTGTGTCAGGATAAATTCGTGAGGATAGCGCAGGGTAATGGAGCAGATGAGGATGGTGATGACGTGCGTCAAGAAGGCTGTCCGGGAATCCAGAAAGACCCGGATGATGATGGGCAGCATGGCATAAGGAATGATGTACACATTGAATAAGTTGTGTGTCACCATGGATGCTGTGATGATGCTGTAGAACACAATCAGTGTGAATAAGAGAGAAAGAGATCCTTTCCGCTGATAAAATTCTTTTCTGAACAGATCGAGATAAAGCATGAAGCAGAGTACGAGCATGCCGACAAACAACACTTGTCCACCAAATATCAGTCGGGTTTGTCCCGTAGAGTCATTTCGCTTGATTGATTCTTTGCGCAAAGATTCTAGGATATTGTAGGTCTCGGGACTGACAATCTCTCCCCGGTCTATAATTTTCTGACCACTAACTACAAGACCATTGGCCCATGAATAATTATTGAGTATTTCATCTTTTGCACTTTGACTTCTGGATTCGTCAAATTCAAGATTGGGTGTGATGTATTCGTTGAGTGCACAATGTTTCAGAATGTTGCGGCTAAAATGGAGGGTGTCTGCTGAAAGCAGGTATTCGTATGCTTCTTTTACAGTGTAAATATCACTGGTTGGATGTGAATTGGCCAGCTTATCGTTGATGACCATAATGGCCTGGGTGCTGTCCTTGTGTAGTTGGTGCCAATTTTCGGTAGAAACGATTCCTGCCTGATAAATATCTTTCAATGTCCGCTCTATGTAGCGCAGATATTCAGCTGACGGAAGTGTCTTTTTCAACTGGCTGTGATAATCTTCCTTCAACTTTCTCAGTGCTTTCTTTTCCACGTCTTTATGAAGTTCATAGTAAGGCTGAAAAAGGGCCAATAGACTGTCTTGCTCTTTTTCGACTACTGCCTGATCTTTGTAGATGGGGAAATCAAATGTGGCAATGAGTTGCCCGTATTTCCAAGGCTTGTTGATGTCAAACTGATAGTTGAACTTACTGTCACGGGGAAGAAAGTAGACAATAAGGGCCACTGTTCCTATAAATAACAGGGTTTTGAATAACAAATCTTTCCATGAGAAACTTGTTTTTCTCTTCAAATGTTCCATATCCATTTAAATTTTTGCGAAAAGTACAAAAAAAATTAATAGTGTGGAAAAAAAGGTTTAATTTTGCCTCGATTTACCTATACTAATGTTATTATGGCAGAAAGAAAAGTAAGAGTTCGTTTTGCTCCGAGTCCAACAGGAGCATTGCACATTGGTGGTGTGCGTACAGCCTTGTATAATTATCTCTTTGCCCGTCAGCATGGCGGTGACTTGATATTTCGTATTGAAGATACTGATTCCAACCGCTTTGTTCCGGGTGCTGAAGAATATATCCTTGAATCTTTCAAATGGCTGGGTATCCATTTTGATGAAGGAGTGAGCTTTGGAGGAGATCATGGGCCTTACCGTCAGTCAGAGCGGAGAGAAATCTATAAGAAATATGTGCAGATTTTGCTGGATAATGGCAAGGCTTATATTGCTTTTGATACTCCGGAAGAATTGGATGCAAAGCGCGCTGAAATCGCCAATTTCCAATATGATGCATCTACTCGTGGCATGATGCGCAATTCTTTGACGATGCCGAAAGAAGAAGTGGATGCTTTGATTGCCGAGGGCAAGCAGTATGTGGTTCGTTTCAAGATTGAGCCCAATGAGGATGTGCATGTGAATGATTTGATCCGTGGTGAAGTGGTTATCAACTCGTCTATCTTGGATGATAAAGTGTTGTATAAATCGGCAGATGAGTTGCCTACTTATCATTTGGCCAACATTGTAGATGACCATCTGATGGAGGTCTCACATGTGATTCGTGGTGAAGAATGGTTGCCTTCTGCTCCTTTGCATGTTTTATTGTATCGTGCATTTGGGTGGGAAGATACGATGCCGGCTTTCGCACATTTGCCGTTGCTGCTTAAACCGGAAGGAAATGGAAAACTAAGTAAGCGTGACGGTGACCGGTTGGGCTTCCCTGTATTCCCGCTGGAATGGCATGATCCGAAATCGGGTGACGTGTCTTCAGGTTATCGCGAATCGGGATATCTGCCCGAGGCTGTCATTAATTTCTTGGCTTTGCTGGGATGGAATCCGGGCAATGATCAAGAAGTGATGTCGTTGGATGAACTGGTGAAACTGTTTAATTTGAGTCACTGCAGTAAATCGGGTGCCAAATTCGATTATAAGAAGGGTATGTGGTTTAACCACGAATATATCATGATGAAACCTGATGGCGAATTGGCTGAACTCTTTAAGCCTGTGTTGTCAGCCAACGGTGTGGATGTAGCAAGTTACAGTGATGCTTATTTGGCTAAAGTGGTGTCACTGGTGAAGGGACGTGTGAATTTTGTCAAGGAATTGTGGGATCAAAGCCGCTTTTTCTTTGTTGCTCCGACTGCATATGCTGAAAAGGATGTGAAAAAACGCTGGTCGGAAGATACTCCCCGCATTATGGGTGAACTGATTGAAGTTTTGAAAGGTATCGAAGATTTCTCTTCAAAACCATCTGAAGATATCGTTATCGGTTGGATTACGGAAAAAGGATATCATATGGGTAATGTGATGAATGCTTTCCGTTTAGCGGTGGTAGGAGAGTGCAAGGGTCCGCACATGTTCGATATCACAGAACTGTTGGGTAAGGAAGAGACTATCAGTCGTATTCAGACTGCCGTTGAGAAGCTGGGATAAACTTCCTCAACCATTATCAATTAAAATAGTAAATAAGTATGCTTTACAATCTGGCGATTATTCTCTATGATTTTGCGGTACATCTGGCTGCTCCGTTCAGCCGGAAACCCCGGAAAATGATGAAGGGACATTGGGTAGTGTATGAATTGCTCCGTCAGCAGGTTGAGAAAGGTGAACAATATATCTGGTTTCATGCCGCTTCTTTGGGTGAGTTTGAACAAGGACGTCCTCTGATCGAGGAAATCCGTTCGGCTTACCCGAACTATAAGATTCTGTTGACTTTCTTTTCTCCTTCGGGATATGAAGTCCGTAAGAACTACAGAGGGGCGGATATCGTTTGTTATTTGCCGTTTGATAAACCGAGAAATGTGAAGAAGTTCTTGGATATCGCTTCTCCTTGTATGGCATTTTTTATCAAGTACGAGTTCTGGAAAAATTATTTGGATGAGTTGCATAAGCGCCGGATTCCGGTATATAGTGTCTCTTCTATTTTCCGTAGGGAACAGGTGTTCTTTAAATGGTATGGAGGCACTTATCGTCGGGTGCTTGGTAATTTTGACCATTTGTTTGTTCAGAATGAGGCTTCCAAGCGCTATTTGTCAAAGATTGGTATCAATCGGGTGACGGTGGTTGGTGATACTCGTTTCGACAGAGTGTTGCAGATTCGTCAAGAGGCAAAAGAATTACCCTTGGTGGAAAGGTTTAAGGGTGGCAACCGGTTTACCTTTGTTGCAGGAAGTTCTTGGGGGCCGGATGAGGATCTTTTCCTGGAATATTTCAATCAGCATCCGGAAATGAAACTGATTATTGCGCCGCATGTGATCGATGAAAATCACTTGGTGGAGATTATCGGTAAATTAAAACGTCCGTATGTGCGTTATACTCGGGCGGATGAAAAAAATGTTCAGAAGGCTGACTGTTTGATTATCGACTGTTTCGGGTTGCTTTCTTCCATTTATCGATATGGAGAGATTTCGTATATCGGCGGTGGATTCGGTGTGGGAATTCACAATACATTGGAAGCTGCTGTGTATGGCATTCCTGTTATTTTTGGACCTAAGTATCAGAAATTTATGGAGGCAGTGCAGCTGATTGAAGCAAAGGGTGCTTATTCTATTGCTAATTATGCGGAACTTGAATCTCTTTTGGAACGCTTTCGTAAAGATGAGAATTTCTTGTCTGAGACAGGTATTCGTGCTGGTGAATATGTGACAGGAAATGCAGGAGCGACCGCCAAAATCATGAGTATGATTAACTTTTGATAGAATTATCAGATAACTAAAAAAATATCCCCATGTTTTTTAATGAGCATGGGGATATTTTTTATTGCGATTATTTTTCATTTTTGTACCATCCGGCATACATGAGGTAATTATTCGCAATCTTTTCGTTCAATTCTTTGGTTTGCGAGGAGTTTACTTTTTTGATAAATTTGGCCGGAACCCCTCCCCAAAGTGTGCCGGGGTCGATAATAGTGTTGCTTAAAACAAGTGAACCGGCGGCTACGATGGCACCTTCGCCCACCACTGCATGATCAAGTAGGGTAGATCCCATTCCAATAAGAGCATTTTTGTGAATGGTGGCTCCGTGAATGGTAACATTATGTCCTACTGATACATTATCTCCAATTTCAATGGTCGATTTTTGATAAAGGGTATGTAATACGCTTCCGTCTTGGATGTTAACCTTGTTGCCGATATGGATGGAGTTGACATCTCCACGAAGCACAGTATTGAACCAGATGCTGCATTCGTTTCCAATTTTTACATCTCCGATGAGTGTGGCATTGTCGGCGAGAAAGCAATTCTCGCCGATTTCAGGGGTGAAGCCCCGTACAGATTTAATTAAAGCCATACATCTTATTTTTTAGGGTTTCAGATTGCGTGTCTGGTTCTGTCAGATAGCAGCTGTAGCAGTTTGCAACCAGACTTGTTCCTCTGCGGTAAGGTTAGGAGCCAGCTTTTCATAAACCATCTGGTGGTAGTTGTTCAGCCAGTTTACTTCATCGGGTGAAAGCAGCTCTTTTATGATGCCTTTTGTACAGATGGGGCACAGGGTCAGAGTCTCAAATTGGTAATAGTCTCCAAACATGCCTTCACCGGCTTTGCATACCAGCGTCAGGTTTTCAATACGTATGCCATGGCTTCCGCTTTTATATACGCCCGGTTCGTTGGATGTGACCATTCCGGGTACTAGCGGTGTGGGATTCTCGTTCATACGAATGCTCTGCGGACCTTCATGTACATTTAAAAAGTGTCCGACACCATGTCCTGTGCCATGCAGAAAATTCATTTTCTGCTGCCATATCGGCATGCGTGCCAATACATCCAGTTGGGCTCCTCGGGTGCCGGCTGGGAATATAGCCATTGCTAGTGCAATGTGGCCTTTCAGTATCAAGGTATAGTCTGTCTTTTCTTCTTCAGTTAGTTCGCCTAATGCGATGGTACGTGTAATGTCTGTTGTACCGTCCAGATATTGAGCACCGGAGTCAAGCAGTAGAAAACCCTTAGGCTGCAACGTAGCGTTGCTTTCGGGTGTTGCGGCATAATGTACAATAGCGCCATGCTCCTTATAGCCAGCGATGGTGTCGAAACTTTCTCCTTTGTATAAAGGTTGGCTGGCTCTGAATGCATGCAGTTTTTTGTCTATGCTTAGTTCGGTTTCAGACCCGTTGGGTACAGTTTCTTCTAGCCATTTCAGGAAACGTACCAATGCTATGCCGTCTCGTTTCATGGCTGCATGGATGCCTTCGATTTCCTTTTCGTTACGCACAGCCTTCAGTAAGGCAACCGGAGAGATGCCGCGTTTAACATTGCATGTCGGGTTAATGGCAGAATAAATGGCAAAGTTGGTTTTTTGAGGATCGATAAGGATGTTTTCCCCTTTAAACTGATTTAAATAATCTTCCACCTGGTTATAGTTGCCTAAGCTGATGCCTTGTTCTTGCAGATATCTTTTTACTTCTTCTGTGATTTTCTGTGGTGCAACAAAGAAGGTGGCTTCTTCTTGTGTGATAAGCAAATAGCTGATGACAACGGGATTGCAATGTACATCATCTCCACGTAAATTAAGTAACCAGGCTATTTCGTCTAATGTTGACAGGAATAGGGCTGATAGACCTTGGTCTTTTAGCTTCATGCGGACAGCTTCTATTTTATCTTTGCTGCTTTGTCCTGCATATTCCATATCGTAGATAGATGCTGGAGTGTATGGTAATGCGGGGCGGTCTTCCCATAGTACAGAGAACGGGTCATCGCAAAGATGAATCTTCAGTTGATAGGCGGATAATTCTTGTTGCAATTCTTCTACCTGACTCACTGAAAACATTTTGCCGTCAATTCCAACTGCTTCACCTGCTTTTAGTTGCTGTCCTAGAAATGTAGGAATGCTAGGTGTTTCAGATAGCATTTCTTTATATAGATGCATGTCGCTGCCAGCCAATTGCTGCTCTGCTTGAAGAAAATATCGGGAATCAGTCCATAACCCGGCTTGGTGTTCTGTGATAACTGCCGTACCGGCTGAGCCTGAGAAACCTGATATCCAAGCACGCGATTTCCAGTAAGGAGCAGGGTATTCACTTAAGTGTGGATCGGTGCTAGGAACAATAAAGGCCTTTATGGATTGGGAGGTAAACCACATACGTAATGCATGAAGCTTTTCATTGGTGCTCTGTTTCATATTTGATTCTATTAATTTAGGTATATATATGTCCAAAGATAGCAACTTTATCGGTTCTGTGCCTTATTTCTCCTTGGATTTTGATAATTATTTGCTGAAAGTTTTGTGAATAAGGAAAGTATGTGTAATTTTGCGGCGCAAATTTAATGCAGAATATTTTTTAATCATAACATATTAATAATAACAAAATGATTGTAGTACCTGTAAAAGAAGGCGAAAACATTGAAAAAGCGCTGAAGAAATTCAAGAGAAAATTTGAAAAGACTGGCATCGTAAAAGAACTTAGAAGCAGACAACAGTTTGACAAACCGTCTGTAATCAACAGACTTAAAAGAGAACGTGCTGCTTACGTACAGAAACTTCAGCAAGTAGAAGATTAATAAATCGTAAATTCCTTTGAATTATTGAATTCTTTTTCATATATTCGTTGCAAGATTTAGACGTGACGATATTATGTTGATAGATTCTTTTCTTGATTATCTCCGGTATGAACGTTGCTATTCTGAAAAAACCGTTTTAGCATACGGAAATGACTTGGCACAAATACAGGATTTTATTCAAGAAATCTATGGAAAATTCAATCCGGTTGAGGTTGGCGTAGAACAAGTCCGTGAATGGATTGTTTCATTGATGGATAAAGGGTATACTTCGACTTCGGTAAACCGAAAACTGAGTTCGCTCCGAGCGTTCTATAAGTTTCTGTTGAAGCGAGGTGAAATTTCGGTGGATCCTTTGCTTAAACTTAAAGGCCCTAAGAATAAAAAACCGTTGCCTGTCTTCCTGAAGGAAAGTGATATGGATAAATTGCTTGACGAGGTTGATTTTGGAGATGGTTTTAAGGCTTGTCGAGATAAACTGATCATAGAAGTTTTTTACTTGACAGGAATGAGGCTTTCAGAATTGATCGGTCTGGATGATGTGGATGTTGATTTTTCGGCTTCTCTTTTCCGGGTGACTGGAAAAAGAAACAAACAGCGGCTGATACCTTTTGGTGATGAACTGAAAATGTTGATGCTGGAATATGTCGATGTAAGAAACGAAACGATTCCTGTGAAGTCTGGTGCTTTTTTTGTAAGAGAGAATGGTGAAAGGCTTTATGAGAATTTGGTCTATAACTTAGTGAAACGAAGTTTGTCGAAAGTGGTGATGCTGAAGAAAAGGAGTCCTCATGTATTGAGGCATACTTTTGCCACAACGATGCTTAATAATCATGCAGAGTTGGAAGCTGTGAAGGAGCTTTTGGGTCATGAAAGTATCGCGACTACCGAAATCTATACGCATACAACTTTTGAAGAACTTAAAAAAGTGTATAAACAAGCTCATCCAAGAGCTTAAAAAAAGGAGGTAAGTATGGATATTAGAATTCAATCAATTCACTTTGATGCGTCAGAGCAATTGCAGGCATTTATTCAGAAAAAAGTGTCTAAGTTGGAGAAATATTACGAAGATATAAAGAAAGTAGAGGTGTCATTAAAGGTAGTTAAGCCAGAAGTAGCTGAAAATAAGGAGGCTGGTATTAAGTTGCTGGTTCCGAATGGCGAATTGTATGCAAGTAAAGTGTGTGATACATTTGAAGAAGCTATCGATTTGAATGTTGAAGCGCTCGAAAAACAACTGGTTAAATACAAGGAAAAACAACGTAGCAAATAAAAAAATCGCAAATATTTTGCGAAAAAGAAATAAATGACTAAATTTGCAGCCGTTTCGCTCCCGTTAGAACGCAACGGTTGCATTTTTAAAGCTTTTTGCCTCTTTAGCTCAGTTGGCCAGAGCACGTGATTTGTAATCTCGGGGTCGTT